>Ga0233427_10000008_pt1 | contig 256997 bp, 222 predicted proteins | sample SI_118_April2016_5_FD_179885 | JGI IMG/M metagenome (GOLD analysis project Ga0233427, IMG submission 179885) | Seawater microbial communities from Saanich Inlet, British Columbia, Canada - SI_118_April2016_100_MG | ecosystem: Environmental > Aquatic > Marine > Inlet | place: Canada: British...
AGGCGGTCGCAGCGGCATGCCTCTGGGGGTCGTCCGGGATCTTCGCGGTGCACTTGTTTCGGCTCGGCGTGCCCCCGGAGAGTGTGGCCATCCTCCGTCCGGTAGTGGGCACCTTGGTCCTTCTCTTAGCATTCGGCATCTCTCGTCCGGCGGCGTTACGTGTGGACCTGAGAGGCTTTCTCGTCCTGGGTGTGGGAGGGGGAGTAGCGGTCGGTGTGTTTCAGTTGGCCTACCAACTGTCGACCGCGACGGTCGGCGTTCCCACGACGGTCGCCCTGTTGTACCTGGCCCCCGCTGTGGTGATCGCCGCGTCCGGACCATTACTCGGCGAATGGCCCACGCGAGCCCGGGTCGGATTGGTGGGCGTCACCCTTGTGGGGGTCTGGCTCTCGGTTTCGGGAGCCAGAGCCATTCCTTCCGAATTCGGCCCAGCAGGCTTGGTGTGGGGCGTGCTCGCAGGGCTCAGCTACGCCACGTACACCTTGTTCGGGAGATTCGCCGCCCCTCGCTACGGCCCGACCGCCACAGTCACGTACAGCACGTTGGGCGCCTGTGTCGTCCTGTTCTTCGCACTTCCACAATTCGGGGCCGACGTCGTACTTCCCGCTTCGCCGAAGGCGTGGGGGACTCTCGTCGCCTTCGGCGTGCTGACAATAGCACTCGCCCAGTTCCTGTTTTTCGATGCACTGGGTCGAATCGAGGCGAGTCGTGCGTCGCTGGCGACCGCTATTGAACCGGTCGTTGCCGCTCTCCTGGCGACGCTCCTACTTAGCCAAGGCCTCAATCCATTGGGCTGGGCAGGGATCGCCTTGGTCGTTGCTGGCGTTGTCGGCGTGGGGCTGTCCGCGCCGGACTCCGACTAGAGCGTCGGGAACGAAACCTCGACCTCGGCGCCACCACCGGGCACGTTACGCAGTGCGATCCGCCCGCCCATACCTTCGACGAGTCCTCGAGCATGCGGAAGGCCTAGTCCTAGTCCTTCCGACGACGTCGAGTAGAAAGGATCGAACGCACGCTTGAAGGCCTCTTCAGAGAAGCCTTCGCCCCCGTCCCGAATCAAAACGGTCGCGCGCCCATCTGTTCCTGCGATCGCCACCTCGATCGTGGCCCCACCGCCGAATCGCTCAGCGTTGTGCATGAGCAGGTACACTGCGTCCATGAGCACGTTGTGATTCACCGATGCCCGGACAGGAGAAGATCCAACTTCGAGGCGCAGACCGATGTTGTGATCTGCTGCGAACTCCTTCGCGACCTGGGTAACCAGAGGCACGAGGTCGGCCCCTTGTCTCTCCGATGGCGCCTCTTCCAAGAAGAAGTCGATATCTGAAAGCGCTCCGAGCGCCTGATCCATGCGCGCCCTCAACTCCCGGACCGGAGGGCGTGCAGGCCCTACATCCAGGGGCTCCCGCACGCGCGAGTCCAGGTATGAACTGACACGACCAATGGCCTCTCGAAGAGCGACCTGGCGTTCGGCTTCACCCGCCGCGCGGATTCGCGAGTCGACGTCAGACCCACCAGGGCTCTTGGTCGAACCCGACCGCCCTCGGCCGAAGACTAGGGCTCCGACTACGAACCCGATGGCGATTCCAATGCCGATACCGATTTCCATACAGTGCGCGCTTCGTGTAGAGGTCTCAAATCCGGCACCTGCCGGGGAGGGATGTTCGCACAGTTGAGGGGGGCGGGGCAACAACACCATTGCGGCCCATGCCAGAGTCCCCCATGCTCGCCCCGTGCACAGACTTCTTCCGGTGCGACGCCTTCTGGAGGCTAGCTCCGACCCTGGCAATCCCTCTGCGGAAGAGCTCGACGAGCTGTTTCACGAGATGCGGATGATCGCGGTCATCGGGATTTCACGAGATCCGATGAAGACCGCCCGCCGCGTACCGTCATATCTGGCAGCGAAAGGATACCACATCCTACCCGTCAATCCGCTCGCTGAGAGGATCTTGGGACGTGACGCGGTAAGCACTCTGGAAGACGTGAAAGAACCCGTGGATATGGTCCTGATCTTCCGGCCAACAGGACAGGCGGGGGTCTTCGTCGAACAGGCGGCCGACCGGAGGGAACAGCCCGCTATCTGGCTACAAGAAGACATCCACGCGAAACAGGAGATCTCGGCGGCAAGAGATGCGGGACTCGTCGCCGTACAAAACCTCTGCAGCTACAAGGTGCATCGGGAATTACAGGCAGCCGAGGGTGAACCTCTGGGTCCGCCGCAAAGCGTGCGGCGGTAAATCGCCGGTGGACGGGACGGCTACGCCCCCAACAGTTCCGCCAACATTTCCATGTGGCCCGCCGCCTTCACCTCACGCCAGACGTTCACCACAATCCCGTTTTCATCGATCAGAAATGTGCTCCGCTCGACCCCCTCGTAGGACACACCAAACGTCTTGCGCTTCCCCCAGACACCGTAGGCCTCGGCAACCTCATGCTCGGTGTCGGCGAGCAAGGGGAAGGTCAGGTCAAAGTTCTTCCTGAACTTGGCATGTGACTCCACCGAATCCGGTGACACGCCGAGGACGACGGCGTCCACGCCGTCGAAGCGAGGCATGGCATCCCGGAAGTCGCAAGCCTGGATCGTACAACCAGGTGTGTTGTCCTTCGGATAGAAGTAGAGAACGACCTTCTTTCCTAGGAGCTTGGCCAGTGTGACGGGCTCACCCAAATCGGTCTCGAGTGTGAAGTCAGGAGCTGGCGTACCGATCTCGATCATGAATCTTCCCCGATCTCGTCAATGGATCCGACCGACTCGTTGTCGGCTTGGGCCCTCTGGGCCTCCATGGGCTCCTCGACGATCGAGGCCTCCCATCGGCACTGAGGGTCACCTCTGCCTTGGCACAATGAATGGTGCACCTCGGCGACCCCACCCGTGGTCCGCTCGAGAATCTCCTGACAGAAGCCGGACATGAAGTGGCACGCTTCCCCGCCCGGATCACTCTCGACAAAAATCAACGAGCGCCCTTCGATGTAAAACGGGCCCCGACCGAACCCTCCCATCCGTCGACCAAAGAGCTTCTTCAGCCGTCGCCGTACCCGACTCCTCGCAACCGAATACTGGAATCGCCTAGGCAGCACACGGCTCCATCGCTTCGGCCTATCGTTCTCCGCGAGTAGGCGACCGGCACCGAAGAAGACCTCTTGACTATCGGGGCGACGGATCACGAGTCGGAATAGATCCTTGATCTCGCTATCCGTGAGCCGAACCTTCTTTCGTACGTCCTCGCGGTAGACTCGGATCTGGCGCTCGACCACGGCGCTGAGGCCGAGCCTGCGCGGCATGGTCTGCGCCGGGTCTTCGGACTCGAGAATCTCCAGCGGCACGTCTTGCTCGCGGATCACCTCAAGCACGCGGAGCGCTACGACGGCTTGGACTCTGCGTTGAGTGTCGGCGGGAGAGGAGTTGGACAACCTGTACTCGAACATTGGGGAGTAGGAGGCAACAATCTCACCCCCATGGGTCCCTGCTGCAACGCACTGCAAACAAAGGGAAAGCACGAATTTCTCAAACGTACCGATATGAGAGTGACACGCTTCGGGGCGCGAAGTATATAGGGGTCGACGCAGGCAGTCGGGTTTGACTGAAGGCGCTTTAGAGCGGGGCGAGTGTAAAGATGTTCTCACCGCCCCCTGGGGGACTGGTTCTTCGTGCCATGGAGACTCTTTGCCCCCCCGCTCTCTTTTTGCGAGTTCCCGGCTGTGGATCCCTACTGTTTCTCCTAGCTTCTTTCCCATGAAGCGATATCCCGCATTTGACCCGCCCGAGTACCTCACTTGGGAAGCCGACCCTGCGCTCGTAACAGCGTACAGGGAGCGATGTGCCGCAGACCCTGAGCGGCAAGCCATCGTCGACGCGCTGGCCCCCAACGACCTGGTCTCTTTATACCGTGACCTCCTGCGAACTCGACTCCACGACATCGGCCTGAAACGTTGGGTTCGGACTGGGGTCATTTCGAAGTCATGGCTCGGGACGGGCGAAGAGGCCGTTACCGTGGGATCCGTCCGGGCCCTGGATCCGGGCCGGGACGTCGTTTCTCCGATGATCCGGAATGCGGGGGCCCTTCACATGATGGGGATGCCGCTTTCCGACATGTTCCGCGGCTACCTGGCGACCTCGGATTCGCCCAGCCGCGGCCGGGATCTCCATATCGGAGACATGGCGAAGGGCATCATTCAGCCCATCAGTCACATGGGAACGAGTGTGACGATCGTCGCCGGCGTGGCTCTGGCCTTCCGCAACAGGGGTGAGGACCGGGTCGCAATGACATGGGTGGGCGATGGCGCCACAAAGACCGCGGCCTGTCATGAAGGGATGAACCTCGCAGCCGTCCAGAACCTGCCAGTCATCTTCGTGATCCAGAACAACCAGGTGGCCCTAGGCACGCGCGCAGATCAACACGGCGCGGGAGATCTGCACGCTTGGCCGGCGATGTACGGCATCGAAAGCTGGGTCTGCGACGGCAACAACCTGCTCGACGTCTATGCGGCGACTCGGGTCGCGGCAGATCGGTGCCGCTCCGGGCGAGGCCCTGCCGTGATCGTGGCAGACACGTTCCGAATGGGTGGCCACGCCACACATGATGAACGTGAAGCGCGTGACACCTTCCCGGCCGAACTCTTCGCCGAGTGGGGCAAGCGGGATCCTGTTGGGCTCTTCGAAGCTTACCTAATGGAGCGAGGGCTCGATCAGTCGGTCCTCGAGAAGGTTGAGGCCGAAACAACCGCCGAGATGAACCAGGCGGCTGAAGACGCATTGGAATCACGGGATAAGATTCCGCCGCCCGAACAGGCCCTCTACGACGGGTTCTCACAGGGCGGCGTGCTGCACGGGCTGGACGTTCGCCCAATTTAGGGTCCATCAAAAACGGTTGACACGTCCATTAAGTTGAAGTTCGACGCGGATAAGCCGCGGCGGGCGGTCTTGAACGCGATGCATGCTTCGGGCATCTTTCAAGACAATTGAGAATGATTCTCGACTAGCGAATTGCACTCTCGGGGTGAGGCTCACGTTGATCGTGGGCGGCCCCTTTTGATTTGACGATATAAATGGTCAACGCGAACCCGGAACAGCTGCCGCACTTTCTGCAGGCCACTCCCCTGGAGGACCTGTCGGACGAGCAGCTCGTAACGGCGCACCTTGAGGGGCGCCCAGGCGCATTTCAGCGCCTTTACGACCGCTATCGTGACCGGCTCATCCACTTCATAACACGAAAGACGGGCGACTCGGATCGTGCTCAAGATCTCGTCCAAGAAGCGTTCATTCGGGTAACGAGACATCTCCACCGTTTCGATACATCGAAGAAGTTCTCGACCTGGGTTTACACGATCGCGTCGAACCTGTCGAAGAACGAGTTGCGGAACCGCTCGCGGAGCCCCTTGGTCCTCTTCCAGAAGCTCACGGGCAACTGGGACGACGATCACCGTCCGCTCCAGTTCGAGGACTTTTCGATGCGTCCGGACGACTTGTATCGAAAGCGCTACCTGCAGCGCTTGGTCGAGGACACCGTGAAGACGCTCCCGGAACACCACCGTCTGGTCTTCCGACTGAGAGAACTCGAGGGTAAGAGCTACGAGGAGATCTCGGAGATCACCGGCGTCAACCTTGGCACAGTGAAGAGTCGGCTGCATCGTGCACGTAATTCGTTCGCACAACGCATCGAACCTTTCCTGAACTAGCTGGCCGTTCCTTCGGCCACGAGCCAACGCGACCATGTTCGAAGATCTACGCCGCGCCTTCCGTGAAGGCATCGACAACTTCAATAAGGAATTGAATCGAGAGCACGTCCCTGAGACTGTCGACAAACTCATCAAGGGCATGATAGACGAAATCACGGACGCGAAGTCGGGGCTCGGTGAACTCGAGAATCAGATCAAGAAAGCTCTGATCGAGTCAGAGAAGGAAAAGGGCGAGGCACAGACCGCCCGCCGTCGCGAGCAGATGGCTAACGAGATCGGCGATGCGGAGACCGCAATGATCGCCGCCAGTTTTGCCGAAAAGCACGAACAGCATCAGACGGTACTCGAACAGAAGGCCCTGGCTCTCAAAGCTGAGTTCGAATTCCGTGAAGCGGGCATCGAAGAGATGATGTCCAAAATCAAAGAAGCCAAGACGAAACGGGAGTCGATTTCCGCTACAGCTGGCCGCACCGGAGCGCGTGAATCGATCTCCGCCGCCGACGACCTTTTCAGCGAACTCGATCGCATGTCCGACAAGATCGACGGGGAGAAGGCCAAGGGAGACGCTGCGGAGGCATTCTCAGAGATCGACTTGGGAGGCACCGACTCGGACACGCACATCGATATGAACGACGCGCCGCGCGCCGAACCCGACTTCGACGCCGCTCTTGAAGAACTCAAGCGTCGGATGGGGAAGGAGTAGCTCCTACTCCACTTCGTCCGCGAAGTCACGCAAGAAAAGTAGTCCGGCACACTCGCCCGCGAGAAAGAGAACTTCCTCCCGGCTGCGAGCATTCAGCCTCGATTGACGCCGACCTCCTCCGTCGACCACCAAGTGCCAAACTCGGCCCTCTCGGGTCCCCAGGTGTACAGCCAACCCCGCCGATTCGAGATCGTGTAACACCGGCGGCTCACCGTCTTCCGCGATGGGAACGGCAGCCATCTCGATATCCAACCGCGCAGGATCGCTTCCCAGGTCCAGCACCACAAAAGGGTGTGGGCCACCATCGTCGTCCGGATCACGCCAGACTAAGAACCCTCGCTCACCCTCAGCCAGATAGATGGTGCGCCAAATCGGTAGAGCGAATCTCGACGGTTCTCCGTCGGCACCCCACAACGCAAACGCGCCGCGCTGTGGGTCCTCCTGCTCCGGAGCACGTGAGATGTATTGGGTCAGGTCGATAATTCCATCGCTCATGCAAGGAATGGAACCTCGCCGGGACGCCTCAGTCAACGACGTACGCAGGGCCCGAACGACTCTGGCTCTGCGCTATGCCTTCGGATAGATTCTGCAGGCCAAGAACATGAGTGAATCAGCCACCCACAGGGTCGGTAGCACGATATGCAGAACTGGATCGGCATCGGGATTTGGATCGTCATGGGAGCCTCCATTGGGCTCTTCATGAAGGCCGTCGTCAAGCGTCCGGAAGAACAGCCGGGCCACACAGCGGTTATCGCCGCCCTGGGTGCTTTCGCAGCGGTTATCGGCGGGATGCTCGGGGTCGGGATCTTCCACATCTATGAGCCACTTGCCATTAGCCCCGGCGGCATGGGAGCCGGTGCAGTGTTCGCAGTCATGATGACGTTCGTGTACCGCTGGGGAATCCGCGGGCTGATCTAGCCGCCCCCAGCGTACTGACGTAAAAAGGTGACGCCGGCCCGCAAGCGGACCGGCGCCTTTCCCAACCCTGCTACGGTGAGGCACCTCGCCGTAGCATTTGTTATTTGAAGGGAGGCGACCAAGCCCCCCCGCCCGGATAACGCCGGGCGCCGCATCGTGGTTTACCCCGTACTCCATCCACCCATCCGCCTCCCCACACATAATCCGACGTGGCTCTGGCGAAAAAGGTTGCAGCGATGTCTGACGCACAGAGCTTCATCGACCAGAATCTGGGCCGCTTCCGTGAGGAGCTTTACGAGTTCCTTCGCATCCCATCCATCAGCGCAAAATCCGAGCACGATGGTGACATGCGTGATGCGGCGGACTGGTTCCGCGACCGCCTGACGGATGCCGGGCTCGAAGCCGAAATCCATGCAACCGAAGGACATCCGATCGTTCTCGGTCGCTGGAGCGGAGCACCCGAGGGGGCGCCGACGATCCTCATCTACGGCCACTACGACGTCCAGCCTCCCGAGCCACTCGAAGAGTGGTTGTCACCCCCGTTCGAGCCGACCGAACGAGACGGAAAGGTCTTCGCGCGCGGATCTGCGGACGACAAGGGTCAGCTCTATATGCATGTGAAGGCCTTAGAGGCCCACCTCGCGACGTCGGGCTCGCTGCCGGTGAACGTGATCGTACTCGCAGAGGGGGAAGAGGAAGTCGGATCTGAAAATCTCGTCCCGTTCGTGAAGGAGAATGTCGACGACCTCGCGTGCGACTACGTGGTGATTTCGGATTCGAACATGTTCGCGGAGAACATGCCTTCAGTGCTCTTTTCCCTGCGCGGCATGGCCTACCTGGAACTCCATGTGAAGGGTGCACGAAGCGATCTCCACTCGGGGCAGTTCGGCGGACCTGTGGTCAATCCCGGGAACGCGATCGGCAAGATTATCGCGTCGCTACACAACGCAGATGGAGGAGTCGCCGTCGAAGGCTTCTACGACGATGTCTTGGCGTGGGATGAGGAAACTCGTGCCCGCATCCGTTCGCTTCCCTTCAGCCCCGACGACTACAAGCAAGATCTCGAAGTCGACGCGCTGGGCGGAGAAGCCGAATACCACGTACTCGAGCGGCTATGGATTCGACCCACATGTGACGTGAATGGGATCCTGTGCGGATACACCGGTGAGGGAGCCAAGACAGTCCTTCCGAACAAGGCGATGGCCAAGGTCAGCTTCCGGCTCGTACCCGACCAGACGCCAGAAAGAGTCGCTGATCTTGTACGTGCCCATGTCGCCAAGGTGGCACCCGCTGGCGTGACTGTAGAGATCGTGGAGTTGCACGGCGGGCGGCCCTGGCGCACCAACGTGGAAGGCAAATTGGTAGACGCTGCCTCTGCCGCCTTGGAAGCTGCCTTCGGCACTCCAGCCGTACTCCAGGGCGAGGGGGGTTCGATCCCGATCGTGTCGGACTTCGAGGAGCAACTCGGAGCTTCAGCGCTACTCGTCGGATTCGGGCTGCCGGGCTGCAACTTGCACGCCCCGAACGAGTGGTTCGCGCTTGATGCGTTCGAGAAAGGCATCGGAGCTCTTGCGGGTCTCTACGAGAACCTGGGGGCGTAAGCTCGCACGCGACCCGCTGAGCCCCACCGACCGAGCAGGCTAGCGGCCCACCATGGCGGCGGCCTTGAGCAGCGCCCGCGCCTTGTTGAGGGTTTCTTCGTACTCCTTGTCGGGATCGCTGTCAGCTACAATCCCCGCGCCGGCTTGCACATAAGCGCGGCCGTCCTTCGCCAGCACCGTGCGAATCGTGATCGCGGTGTCCATGCTCATCCCACCGTAGTTGAAGTAGCCGACGGCACCCGCGTACGGGCCCCTCCGGGTGGTCTCCAACTCGTCAATGATCTCCATCGCCCTGACCTTCGGGGCCCCGGATACGGTGCCCGCCGGGAAACACGCCTTAAAGACGTCGATGGCGCCCAGACCCTCTCGTAGACGGCCCTCGACCTGGCTCACGATGTGCATAACGTGCGAGTACTTCTCCACGACCATCAGATCGGGGACAGTCACGGACCCATATTGAGCGACCCGCCCCACGTCGTTCCGCCCCAGGTCGACCAACATGCGATGCTCAGCCAGCTCCTTTTCGTCTGAGAGAAGATCGTCCGCCAACGCACGCTCTTCCTCTGGCGTCTTACCTCGCGGACGCGTCCCAGCGATAGGGCGCACTGTGACGACGTCGTCCTCTACCCGAACGAGAACCTCAGGAGAACTCCCGACGAGGCTGACCCCATCGAGTTCGAAAAAATAGAGATAAGGCGACGGATTGAGGCTTCGTAACCCCCGGTAGAGTTCGAAGGGAGACGCCTGCAAGGGCACGCTGAGACGCTGACTCAAGACGACCTGGAACGCGTCGCCTGCACGTACATACTCGCGAATCCGCTGCACGCCCTTCTCGAAATTCGCTCGCTTCATAGAGCTCGTGAACGGCGGATCGTCCTCCGGCTCGGCTCGAAGATTGAGCGGCTTCGGCCCATCCACCTCACCGAGACGCTCCACCACTCGCCTCGTCTTTTCCGCCGCCTCTTCGTACAGGCTCTCCAGTTCGGCATCACTCGTGTCGACGTCTACCGGGACCGCGGCGATCGCCATGGCTCGGCTCTTGAAGTTGTCGATGGCCAGGACGACGTCGGTGAAAACGAAAAGCCCGTCCGGTACTCCCAGGTCGTCGATCGGGGCGTTTGGCAGATCTTCGATCTCCCTGACTACATCATAGGAAAAGAAGCCCACGGCTCCGCCCCAAAAACGTGGCAGACCTTCGACTTGAGCGGGCACACGTGCGCGCAGCCTGGCATCGAGATCGGCCAGCGCATCGTCCGTGTCCACCTCGGACCAACCATCCTCCGCAGTCCAAGTAGACACCACCCCGCGATCCACTCTCCATGCGCTCGATGGACGGGTTCCCACGAAGGAGTATCGGGCCCATTGTTCGCCTCCCACGACGGACTCGAGGAGGAAGCCGAACGGTGGCTCCACGAGCTTCGCGTATGCGGTGACCGCCGTGTCGACGTCGAAGAGGAACTCGCGCCAAACGGGCACCAGGCCCGAGGCTCGGGCGTGGGCCTTGAATTGATCAAGAGAGGGAAGAATCTGCATGGACGCCCCAATGTCCCCACACTCCAACACACCGTCAACGGCCCTGCTCGCCGTGGACACCGGCGGGACTTTCACCGATCTGGTTCTTCTCCGTGAAGGGCGGATCGCCACACTGAAGGTCCCATCGACTCCACACGACCCGTCACAGGCCGTGCTCGACGGGATCGCTGAGATGCTGGAAAGCCACGAAGACTTCTTTCTGCTGCACGGATCTACGGTAGCCACGAACGCACTTCTGGAGCGACGTGGAAGCAAGGTCGCTCTGATTACTAATCGTGGTTTTGAGGACGTGATCGAGATCGGGCGACAGAACCGGCCGCAGCTCTACGCACTGGTCGGTCACCGGCTCCCATCCCTCGTAGACAGAGACAGCCGCCTCGGCATTGGCGGCCGACTAGGGCCGCGGGGCGAAGAGATCGAGCCTTTGGATGACGCCGAATTGGGCGAACTCTTGGCCCGACTCACCGAGACCGGCGCTGAATCGGTCGCGATCAGTCTCTTGCACTCCTATGCCGACGACAGTCATGAGCGGGCCGTCGCAGCGGCCGTTACTGAGTCTGGACTGCCCCTGTCCGTCTCGTCCGAGTTGGTACCGGAGTTCCGGGAATATGAACGGACATCGACGACTGTCGTGAATGCATATGTCTCGCCAATCATGAAGAAGTACCTCGGGAGATTGTCGGCGGAGGCGGGAGCCAAGCGCGTCACAATCATGGGATCGAACGGCGGAGCGCTCCCAGTTGAACGAGCACGGCGGGAGCCAGTCCACACGGTTCTTTCTGGGCCTGCCGGCGGTGTGATTGGCGCCCTCACTTGGGCGAAACGCGCCGGCACGGATCATGTGATCACGTTCGATATGGGCGGCACGTCGACCGACGTCTCCCTTTGCCCGGGCAGGCCACTCAGGACCCGAGAGTTCGAGATCGCCGGGCAACCGACATCGATTCCCGTCATCGACATCCATACGGTCGGAGCCGGGGGCGGTTCGTTGGCCCGCGTGGACGCGGGTGGCGCACTCAGGGTCGGGCCACAGAGCGCCGGAGCCGAGCCCGGACCCATCTGTTATGGGCACGGCGGCCAAGGTGTCACCGTCACGGACGCTCATGTCTGGCTGGGGCGCCTGCCAGCGGGGGCTTTTCTAGGCGGCGGCTCCGAGTTGGATCGCGATGGGATCCGCGGGCCGCTCCAGGAAATCGCGACGGCGTTGGACATGACTCTGGAAGAAGCTGCCGAGGGGATCCTCTCCGTTGCCGATACCGCGATGGAGCGCGCCCTTCGCGTCATCTCTGTCGAGCGCGGCTACGATCCGGCGGACTTCGCCGTAGTCGCTTTTGGCGGCGCGGGTGGCCTTCATGTGGCGGAGCTGACCAGCAGAGTGGGCTCGCAGAAAGCGCTGGTGCCGCCAGATCCGGGGCTCCTCTCAGCCTACGGGATGCTCGCTTCCCCGGTGACCCGCGAAACATCGCGAACGGTCCTCCTGTCCACGGACATGACCGACATCGATCGGGTGATTGCAGAGACGCTCGACACGCTTGAGGCGACTGCCCTCGAGGAGATGCTCGCCGAAGGCTCGCCGGCGGACGCACTGACGACGGAACGCTGGATCGACGCGCGGTATGCCGGACAGAGTTTCGAACTCCGGGTGCCTGCAGCTACGTGGACGAACGACTTCCATGAAGCTCACGAGGAGCGGTACGGCTACCGGCGCGACGATTCGCCGGTCGAGGCCGTGACACTACGCGCGACGGTGACCGCACCCCCACCACCACTCGCGGTCGATCGGCTCGACGAGTCGCAAGGGCTGCCGGCAACCGAAGCGTGCCGCGTGGTGAGTGGCGGAAGCGAGGTGGACGCGGTTCGTGTCTGGCGCAGAGACCTGCGGAGCGGAGATCGAATCGAGGGTCCCGCCGTTGTGCAGGAATACAGCGGCACAACATGGGTCCCGCCGGAGTGGGTCGTGGACGTGGACGAATGGGGCACCCTCCACCTGAGTCAGGCCGCCGAATAGCCCTGCGGGCCGAGCCAGTCGCGTTATCTTTTCCAGTTCGTGCAACGGCTGCCCACGTTGACCGCGACCTACAAACATATGACTGAAAACACCGAGACCCTCGAGAGCCCCCTGAAGACGCCCCCGGCGTCTGACGACGATATAAAGCCGCCCTATTTGGCTGCAGCGATCGCCGGGATTCTGGTATTCGGTCTCTATGCGCTGACGCTCTCCCGCACCACCGCCTTCTGGGATACGAGCGAGTACATCGCGACTGGGCACATGCTTGGGATCCCGCATCCACCAGGGAACCCCACCTTCGTCGTGTTCGCACGTGCGTGGTCGGTCCTGTTGGCGCCCCTCGGTCTCTCGGTCGCGGTTCGGATCAACTTGTTCAGCGCACTCATGGGCGCTGGAGCGCACATGATGTGGTTCTTGGTCGTGCACCACGTGCTGCGCTCATTCTCCAAAGACAAGATCTTCCGACTCGTCGGCGCCTCTGTGGCGGTGCTGGTCAGCTCGACTGCATTCACGGTTTGGAGCCAGTCGAACGTCAATGAGAAGGTCTACAGCGTCTCGTTGCTGACCATTGCAGTGCTCTCTTGGCTCGCGGTCCGCTGGCACGAGAACATCGGGAAAGGGAAGGACGACAACCTACTCGTCCTCATGGCGTTCATTCTCGCGCTCAGCGTCGGGAATCACCTCATGGCCTTCTTGGCTGCACCCGCCATCGGGTTGTTCATTTTGGTCGTCCATCCGAAGACGCTGCTCAACTGGCGGCTGTACGTTATGGCCGGCGTGGCCGCGATCGCGGGTTTGTCAATTCACCTCTTCCTGCCGATCAGAGCCGCACTTGATCCGGTGATCAACGAAGCCGCACCCACTTGCCCAGACATCGGGTCTGCGCTGACGGCAGTTGCGACCTACGGGAAAGCCGGGTGTGAGGCGTTGGCCGAGGCCCTGAACAGAGATCAATACCAGAAGCCGGGACTCATTCCGCGACTGGCGCCATTGTCCTCTCAGTTGGCCAATTACCTCCAGTATTTCGACTGGCAGTGGGCGCGATCTCTCGACGGGACGACCCCGGTGTTCGCCAACCTCCGGTTGCCGTTCACCATGCTCTTCACAGGACTCGGCGTCTGGGGCGCGATTGAACACGCGCGTCGCGACAAAGCCTCGTTCGTCTTCATGGCGACGCTCTTCGCCACGTTGTCGTTCGCCCTCATCTACTACATGAATTTCAAATACGGGTACTCCCTCGAGTCACCCGGCGGGCGCAACCTGCACGAAGTCCGCGAGCGCGACTACTTCTTCATGGGTTCCTTCTCGGTGTGGGGCCTGTGGGCCGGAATCGGGATCACGGCGCTGTGGCGAGAAGCAGCCAACGAAATGAAAGTGGGGCTCAGTAAGACGACTCCAATCCTGGCGCTGGCGCTCATTCCGCTCGTCTTCAATTTCTCGTGGGCGAACCGCGCCGAGGACTACTCTGCGCGGGACTGGGCTCACAATCTGCTCATGAGCGTCGAGCCCTACGGTGTGCTGTTCACCAACGGTGACAACGACACATTCCCTCTCTGGTACCTACAGGAAGTCGAGGGTATCCGACGTGACGTGACCGTGATCGTCACTTCGTACCTCAACACCGACTGGTACACAAAACAGCTCCGTGATCTGACCGCTCCATGCGCGCCAGGAGTCGATCCTTCGTCAGACTGGTCACGAATTCAGTGTCAGCGGCCCTATACAGCCGAGAACACGCTCGCGGCCTATGTATCAGCGGAGGCGGAAGCCGGCGGTAAGGTGCCGCTCTTGGTCCCAGGCGGAATCCGCGCACCGACGAAGTCACTGATCCCGCTTTCTAACGAACAGATCGATCAGGTTTCAGAGAGCGTCGTCCCGATTCAAGGCACTCGCCAAATCCAGATGGGCAACGTAATCGCGACGATTCAAGACGGAGCCAACCTGCTGCCCTGGCAGCAGTACGCCCTCTCGCTCATCAACAACGTCATCGACGAGAGGCCTATCTACTTCGCGTCGAGCGGAAACGCTGCCTCAGCCTTGGGCGTGAACGATTACTTGATCCGCCAAGGTCTGGCGTACCGCTTGAACAATGGGGCGCTGCCTGAGTCGGAGAACGCCGGCTTCCTGCAGATGCAACAATCCTCGTATACCTCGGTCACTGGAGATTGGGTCGATGTGGCGCGGACCGCCGCCTTATTGGACGAAGTCTTCATCCACCGAACCGGTATCCCGGACGATTGGCCCCACTGGCCCGACCTCTCCACGATCGGCATCCCGAACTACTACATGTGGAGCTACCTGGCGCTCACACAGGCCGCAATCCAGATGTCGGACCAAGAGGCGATCGATCGATACCAGGCGCGCGCTGAAGCTTGGCAAGTACTCGGGACTTAAGCGGCCCGCCTAGAGGTCGACGACCACACCGCGGTTGGTCGCCTCGGCACGCTGCATCACGAGTGACGCCACAGCAACATCCTGGACCGCATTCCCGACAGACTTGAAGAACGTGATCTCGTCGGGTGAGGTCCTTCCCTGCTTCCGGCCTAACACTACCTCTCCGATCTCCGCGACCATGACGGACTCGTCCACGAGCCCCTCGCGAATGGCCGCCACGATCTCGCCCGCTTCCTCCATGATGGCTTCGCGCTGATCAACGATGACGCGGGCGCGTTGAACCAGAGCCGGGTCCACTTCGATCATGTCCAGCGTGAACGATCCCACTCCCGTGACATGTGTCCCGGGCTCGATCAGGGTGCTGTCAAAGACTGGAGTCTTGCTGTTGGTCGCGGCGATCACGATGTCCGCGCCGTCCAACGCCTCGTTGGGTGAACTCGCAGATATGGCCGTCACATCCACGAGCTCACGGGCAAGCTTGTCCGCAGACGAGCCGGAGGGAGAGAAGATCCTGACGTCTTCGATGTCACGGACGCACCGAACAGCTTCGAGCTGGGTCCGAGCCTGCACACCGGCACCGAACAGTGCCACGGTCCGGGACTCTTCACGCGCGAGGATATCGGCGGCGAGCCCTCCTACAGCACCCGTTCGGAGCGCAGTGAGCCACGTACCATCCATGAGCGCTGTAGGACAGCCAGTCTCCGGATCTAGGACGAGCACGACCGCGTGAATCGCGGGAAGACCGAGTGCGGCGTTGCCGGGATTCACCGACACGACCTTGGCTCCAGCCTGGTCCACATCAGTGAGATGCGCAGGCATGAAAAGGCTCACACCCTTCTCTGATTCCAGTGCCACGCGGACCGGAACGGTCGCGTGTCCTCCGGAGAGTGCGGCGAACGCTCCTCGCGTGGCTTCGATAGCTGCCGGCATATCCACGCAGTGCCTGACGTCGTCCGCAGACAGAATTCTCATTTGCATGTCGGTACCTGCCATCGCAAAGTAACGGCCAACCCACGGCCAATCGGCACCATTCTATCGTCCAATCCCTGTCACCGCATGAGAGTTCGCCAACCGTGACCCAATCAACCCGTCAGGTGGCTATCGTGGGCGCCGGCGTCTTCGGCGCCGCGTCAGCACTCGTCCTAAGGCAACGCGGCTGGGAGGTCACCGTGATCGATCCCGGACCGCTTCCGCACGTCGATGCTTCTTCCACAGACGTGAGTAAGGTGATCCGAATGGACTACGGCTCAGACGTCTTCTACATGGAGTTGGGTGAAGAGGCGTTCGATGGATGGGACCGGTGGAATCGCGAATGGCCACGTCCTCTCTATCATGAGGACGGTTTCTTGATTCTCTCACGGGGGGCGATGGAGGCGGGGAGCTTCTCAGCGGACAGCTTCGCGGCCCTCAAGGAGCGGGGTCACGATCCAATTCGACTGACCGACGTCCCAACCAACCTGATGTCACAGTGGGATGCCGACAGCCATTCTGACGGTTACTTCAATCCGCGTGCGGGGTGGGCTGAGAGCGGCGCAGTCGTCGACCAGCTGATCGGGCTGGCACGATCCGAAGGCGTGCGCTTCCGTGAGGCAGGAATGGCAGCGCTCCTCTCCGACGAGAGCCGTGTCTCCGGGGTACTCACCACTGCCGGAGAACGGGTCTTTTCCGATCGTGTTGTCGTGGCTGCGGGAGCATGGTCACCGTCATTGTTGCCGTGGCTCTCGGACGTAATCTGGGCGACAGGACAGCCGGTACTTCATTTTCAAGCCGACGACGCCGCTGCGTTCAGTCCTCCGAATTTCTCCCCGTGGTCTGCGGACATTTCGCTGAGCGGGTGGTACGGCTTCCCCGCACTCGAAGACGGACGCGTGAAGGTGGCCAACCACGGTGTCGGGACTCGCCTTCACCCGGACCAGCGAGGAACCGTCAGCGACGATCATGTCGCCCGGACTCGCGACTTCCTACGTGGTGTAATCCCACGGCTGGCCGACCAACCCGTGGTATATCGACGGGTGTGTATGTACTGCGACTCCTTCGACGGCGACTTTTTAATAGGTGCAGATCCCGACCGAGAGGGCCTCGTAGTGGCCACGGGCGGAAGTGGACACGGCTTCAAGTTCGCCCCCGTGCTTGGAGATGTGATCGCGGATGCCGTTGAGGGGATCGAGAATCCTCGGTCCTCCCGGTTTGGGTGGAGAAAGCTCGGCCAGGTGAGAACTGAAGAAGCTCGATTCACCGGAGACTGAGTAGCACCGAGAATGCCCATCAACCTCAACCACCTGAACGCATATGAAGACGATATCGACATCGGAGGCGCCCCAGCCCGCGGGACACTACTCCCAAGGAGTCGCCCACAACGGACTGGTCTACGTCGCAGGACAGCTCGCGATCGATCCGTCCTCGCCAGACTCCCCTAGGGGGGACGCCACGAGCCAGACCCACCAAGCGTTGGCGAACGTCAATGCGGTCCTCCAGGCCGCTGGTTCACACCTCGGCCTCACTTTGCAAATGACGATCTATGTCACGGACGTGACGCTCTGGCCCACCGTGAACGAAGCGTACGCGAAGGTTATGGGTGACCACCGACCCGCCCGGGCGATCGTCCCTATCAGCCCATTGAAGTCAGACTTCGTCATTGAAATTCAGGCGATCGCCGCGATACCGGAGAACGACTCGACATGAGTGCCTAGGCGTCAACAGGCATCCGGACCTCGCGCCCCTTCCGGAGGCGGCCAGTACGCAGTTACACGCTAGCGTCTGCGGGGCGTGCGGATTCGTGGAACTCTACGCGAATCAACCTGCAGAGCTGCAGGAGGCCTGCCGCCGGGCAGCCAAGTCCAGAGAAGATTAGGAAATTGGGCTGGGTCAGCCCATACGCGGCACTGTCATGTTTTCGAGGAAGAGCCGATCTCTTCCTGACAGCGCACGAATGCCGTCGACGTCCAACACGACCAGGAGGCGTTCGACCTCCTCCTGATTGAGCGGATGGAGTACGACGCGGTTGATGTTACCCCACCTCTCGCGATCCTCCAGATTTCGGACGCCCGCCGAGGAGTAATGGGAATTCGGCGCCTCGATGCGACGCAGGACAGCGGCCTTACGGCGCTTCCAGGCAGCGGCACCAGACCCGGAGGCCGAAGCCGCCGACGACTGACATCATCATTACTGGAAGCCAAATACCCATCTCACCACACCGTATCTCGTTCCACCTGACGAGGTACCCCCATGCGCCTCTTCCTCTACGGACTAGGCCGAGAACTAAGAAGGAAAGGTTGCAGTTCCTTGGGCGGGCTTCACCGGAGCACGGAGCAACACGCGTCCCGGCCCCGAAGCCGCTGGCCTCAGAGCCGGCCCCATTCCGGACGCCTCCTCTCGAACCTCGAGAATCGAGTCGAAGAGCTCGGGGCGGGCATCGACCGCTTCTCCCCGGCTGAACAGGATAATCCGGGGGATCTCACGGAGAAGCTTCTGCGTGAGTACTAACGTGCGAATCCGGGCCTCCACGTCGAGTCGATCGAAGGGCTCCTCGAGAACCAACGAACCTAGCACCCGCCCGCCCGCTGCAACGAGCGACGCAGCGGCCAGTCGTGTGGCCACGCGAGCAGTGGCCAAGTCCTCTTCTGACACGGGGGTCAAGATTCCTCGGTCTCCCTGGAGCACCGCCCGACCATCAACCCGGGTAATTGCGAGAATGCGTCCCCCTGAAATGCGGCACACAAATCGTGAGGCTCGATCGAGCAACATGTCCGTCGCTCTGCTCGCACGAACCGCTCTGATGCGTTTCAGAGATGCGATGACATCCCCAAGCGGACCCTGTTGGATCTCACCGAGCTCCTCGACGGTGTCGACCGGACCCAACTCAAGAAGACGGGCGCGGAGGAGTTCCACGCGCTCCGATCCGCCCTCCAACGCCGCATGCAACCGCAGGGATCGGCCTTCTAATTCCTGGAGATACGCCGGCTTCATTTCGAGTTGCTCCCAACGGCTCTTCCACCAACTTCCGTCTTGTACCACGGACTCCCAGTCGTCGGTGAGTTCGGAAAGCACTTCCTCGTAGTGGCTGTCCAAAACCCGACCACAAGTGAGGCACGGTGCCTCCGGGCCTGCAGCTTCCATCTGTTTCAGGCGAGTCCTGAGCTCACGAGCTCGATCGCGGTATGCATGTAGGGTGGTTTCAGCATCCTGCCTTTCACGAAGCCAGTCCATGGTTGCGACCTCGAGGTCCCCGTCGACCTCGACGACATCTGCCCGGAGCTCCTGAAGGTCGCGCTCCGCGGAGCGGAACTCCGCAGAGACCTGTTCAGGATCTACCCGGACCGCGCCACGAACCGGTCGATCCTCTCCGCGGCTGCCGTTCGTCCTAGGGGCCAAATGATCGGCATCACTCCGAGCTCCGCCTCGCGCGAGCGCCGCGTCGACTACGGCGAGTCCCCGGCTCACGGCCACCGCTTCGATGGCGAGGCGAACCGCGTCGTCGAGCGTCTCGCTGTCCCGTCCGCCCCACAACCGCCGGAGCGCGCCGCCAGCCCAACCTCCTCCCTCACGCAGAAGTAGCTCTGCCACCGCTCTTCGAGCACGTCCACCACCGCCGATCACCGCAGTCAGTCCTGTGGGCAGAGAGGTGCTCACACGCCCAACACCTGCGATGTCTCCGTCCAGCGCATCAAGAGCCCCGATGGTCTCCGAGTCCATCTCCGCACGCAGTTCGTTCGGGACCAAACTCCATACGACGTCCCGAGTGCTCTCGCCAAGGACGCCATCCCGTTCGAGCTCGGCTTCGAGCGCGTCCCGCAGAAGACCGGGAGCATCCAATGGGAGCCAGACAGCGGAAGGCACGCGGACTTCTTTGCCTGCTTCTACCGTGAGGTGAAGTGCGCGCTTTCGAAGTTCGCCCAACTGGTCGCCCTGAAGCGCCAAGAGATCTTCCGGCGACGCACCCGCCAGCCGCAGCCGCACGATCTTACCGTCGATGCCGCCCGGCACTTCGTCGGTCACCTCTTTGACCCGGCGCTGCAAGTTCTTGGGATCACCGGAGACGACCTTCACTGGAGCCAAAGCAACGACCGGCCGACTAGGAATCGATCGGAACGTCGTCTCACCGGTCTCTAGGTCGACCGTGAGAAAGCCCTTTTCGTCGGCGGCCTCCTCCCAAGGGTCAAGCGCGACCCGTTCCAGCGAGCCTGAGTAGCGTACGTTATCCGCAACCGACCCTCTACGGTGTGCGCCGCCCAACGCGACGTAGTTCCACTCGTCCGGGTCGACGTGGACGCCCTCCTCACCCGAAGTCTCCGCGGTTCCGTGGAGCACGAGGAGGTTCCACTTCATACGTGGGTCAGATTCTGGAATGGCCGGGGGGTGCCGTGCAGCCGCCCGATACGGAACCAGACACGCATGCAGCCCGAGCTTCTCCATGAGGATCGACCGGGTGAGTCCTGTAGCAGCTTCGACGTTCGGAAACGTATCCAGCACCGCGAGAGCGCCGGGATCCCCGGGCCGCCTCGGGGTGTCCCTCGGGCCCGCCACCATAAGCACCGGCGTGTCAGGGAGGGACGCCCGGAGCACTTCCAGTCCTCTGGCTAAAGCTACGACGGCGCTGGCAGGTGGGTCTGGCCGGTCAAACACATCCCCCGCGACCACGATGACCTGCGGAGCAATTCGGACGACTTCTTGGATGGCCCGTTCGAAGGCAGCCGCTATATCTCTCTCTCGCATGTCCGCACCACGTTCGATCCGTCCGTAGGCACGGAAGCCGAGGTGGAGGTCGGAGAGATGCGCAACGATCATACGTCCGGTGGGCCTCCAACGGACGTAGAGAAGCCACCGAATCCGGGATCCAGCGCACTGAGTTCCGCCCGAGAAGCAATCATGATGCGCTCCGTCCCTCCTTCAGCGGTCTCTCGGTGCAGCGTTCGGTGCTCCCACACAGACGTGGGCTCACTTACGCCATCTAGATGAGGCCCCCACGCCAACAGACCCGCTGGTGACACATGAGCCACGAGCGACTCTCGCGAGCGACGTGATAAGCCTCCAGGCCCGCCCAAAGCCGCCAAGGCGTCACCGTCCACCAAGACTAGGTCGTACTGACCGTCCAGTCTCTCGATGAGGTCGTCCAGATTGCCGATGCGTACCGAGCGGCGCTCGGCGTCGCCGATCTCGAGGTCGGTGTCGAGGTGCGCGCTCCCGAGTTCAACGACATCCCGCGTACGCTCAAGGACGTGTACCACCGCCCTGGGATGTTCGCGCACGACAGCTCGAGTGAGCGAAGACACACCCCCGCCCAAAGCCAGCACACGCCACTCCTCCTCCTGAGCTGGCATCGCAGCACGCGCGATCGTTACGTCCCAGGGATCTGCACCAGCCTCGTCCAAGCGCAGCGAACGGCGCAACCGAGTTCCCTCAATGAGGACCCGCGCAGAGCCCTGCCTTCCAGTGCTTCGATCTTCGACGCTGACCTCTCCCAACGGTGTGGTCCGCTCCTCACGAACCACAACGCGGGGCCGCGCGCCAAGGACAACTCCGTAGATGAGGCCGCTCAGAGACAGCATCACAAGACACCCAATGAGCAGCGACGACGGCATCGGCGCCCGAGGCAGCATCAGACCGGTGATACCGAACCCGATCGCCGCACCGAACGCGGCGGGAGCGCCGGGTCCGGGGAGAGGCCCGCGCAGATCGTGCGTGCTGGCAACCGAAAGTCCACCTAGGATCGCCCCACACGTGTAGAGAGGGAACGCAGCCAATACCGCGAGACCGATGCTCTGCCCCACGGCGCCCGAGCCCATCTCTTGCAGAACAGTCCATGAGGTGCCGAAAACAGCGGCTCCGAGGAAGGCGACCAAGGCCATGACCCACCTACGACGAAGCACATCGGTCAACTTTGGGTCGTACTTGGGCATCGCCCAAAGACCGACTGCGAAGGCTCCCAACTCTGTGACGAGGACGGTGCTCAACGACCGCATGAGCCCCGTACCCGCATAGAGAAGGATTCCGATCGCCACCTCAGCGGCTACCGCGGCTGCAGCCCCGACGAACAGAGCCGGAAGCCAACCCAACATGCGGTCGAGGCGGGTCACTCGGACCGAATCCCGAACGAGCCGCCGTAGAAGAGCAGCGGCTCCTGTTCTGACGTTCCTGAAGCGGTCACACGGCCGATCATAATCGAGTGGTCGCCCGCGTCCACAATACGTTCGAGGACACAGTCCAACCAAGCAGCTCCGTCACTCAGCACCGGATTTCCTCCCTCACTCATCATCCACTTCACGTTGTCGAAACGCCCCACCGCCGGATCTCCGGCGAATCGTTGGGCCACATCGGCTTGGTCCGACGCCAAGATCGTCACACAGAAAGCACCCGCAGCAATGAGTGGGTCGTGGGACGACGCCTTTCTATCGATACAGACGAGCACGAGAGGAGGGTCCAGAGAGACCGAGGTGAACGCGTTAACAGTCAGTCCCCTCGGGGTACCGTCGGCCGTAACGGCAGCTACGACGGTGACGCCGGTCGGGAACCGACTCATCACATCCCTAAACATCCCCGAATCCAGTTGGTCCATCCCTACCCGTAGACAAAGGCGCGACGGCTGGCCATATCCGGCCTGCGTCCGCGTTCTCAGCTTGCCCCCGCAGGGGTCAGCACTAGCTTTGTTGGCCCTGAACCACCTACCCGAAGGCCAGATGCGTAGGAATCTCCTAGCGATCGCGGTGATCTTAACCGTGGCTACAGGCTGCGACAACGTCACCTGGGACGGGATCGACGTGCAGCTTCAACCGCCCCCGGCTCGTACCGAGTTGGTGGCCGAGGCCCCGGGATTATCTGCGGCGCTCGAGGAGCAAGACACTCGACCCGAGTTGCCACAGGGTCCCATCTTGTTGGCCGGAGTACGCTCTGGATCAGAGGCGACCCTCTATGTAGTGGGCGAAGTCCAAGGCGACGCCATCAACGAGCTTCCGTCAGAAGAAAGCGCCCCGGGCTTCCACGAGTACTTCGTCCAAGAACAACTCGCTCCCGGCTCAGAATGGACGCTGTTCTCTCAGGGCGTCCGAGTTGGGAGCCTGACTGCACGCGAAGTCTCTCTGAACAAAGATTTTTGCGTACCACGGGCAACGATCACAGGCACGGTTGAACTCGTTCCGGGCGCGGCAGGCACGACTCGACTTATGGGGCTTCCTGCCGATGCGGGCCGAGGGAGGGACTACGACACCTATCGGGTGCATCAGCACGACTACGGCCAGCGGGTCGCGTCCTTGGGAATGGCGAACGCGACGATAGCTCGTGTGCGCGCTGCATTCCCACCTGACGGGCCGCTCTCGATCCGCCAAGACATCCAGGCGCTGCAATTTGTCGACGCACCTGGAGAGGCGATCGCAGCGACCTTTCTGTTCCGAGACCAGCTCTCCGTGAGTGCCCCCGCCGCTGGCGCCTATTCGATTTTTGTGATGGGTTCACAAGTGGGCACCCTGTATCAGCAGACGTTCGAGTGGTACCGGCCGGCTGATTCGCAAGGGAAAGGGGCGCCGCGCTACCACGACCATTTGGACCTGAACGGAGACGGCAAGGAAGAGGTTCTTCTGGACGTCTACGGTTCAGAGTCGCGATGGTTCTCGACGCTCGCGCAACGAAACGGTTCCTGGGTGCGAGCGTTTGAGGATTCCTGCGGTCAGACACCGGTCGGCTGATGCGGCGTCACCCGACGCCGTTTCGTAGCAGTACGCACCTTCTCCTGCTTTTCGCGGTCTCCGCGTGCGGGCCGCAAATCGATGACGCACCTCCCGAGGCGTCCGCCGCGACCATAACGGTCGTCGACGCGACCGGGACCGAGCGTCACCTTCGAGGACCTGCTCAGCGCATCGTTTCTTTGGTCCCGTCTGCCACCAGCACTCTGAGAGCTTTGGGTGTGGAGTCACGGCTGGTGGGCCGGACCGACTTCGACACCGCGCCATGGGTACAGGTTTTTCCATCTGTCGGGGGCGGGCTCGATCCGAATCTCGAAGAAATCGTCGCTCTTCAGCCGGATCTCGTCATCCGATTCGCGGGGGAGCAGGACCCCAGGACTCCGGCGCGACTGGATGATCTGGGGATCACCCACTTCGCGCTTCGGCCGGACCGCCTCGAAGACGCCTACACCTCCATAACTCAGCTCGGTGCGCTCACCGGGTCAGAGCAAGCCGCTAACGCAGTAGTGGCAGAGATTCGAGCAGAGTTGGATGCGCTCCGAAGTGCCGTCGCTTCCCGTCCCCGATTGCGCACGGTATACCTGCTCGGAGGCACGCCGCCTTGGGTCGCAGGATCGGGGACATACATCGACGATGTTCTCTCGCTCTCGGGTGGAGACAACGTCTTCTCGGACCTCGGATCCCTCTATGCGTCCGTGAGTCCAGAACAGATTCGCGCCCGGGAGATCGACGTCGTGCTCGTTTCGAGCGCGGGGGACTTCGATCCAGCGTTGGCACCGGGCGCTCGGATCGTAGAGGTCGGCGGCACGCTCGAAATCCCAGGACCGGGAACCGCCGAGGCCGCCTGGAGATTGGCGGAACTTCTCCACGCCGCGAAGCTCCGGTGAGCCGCTCGGCGTTGGGCGGGCTTCTCGTCGCGGCCCTTCTGATCAGCCTTCTATTGGGTGTGGGCTTTGGGTCCGTACCGGTTCCGACCGGCGACGTACTGTCCGTACTCTCAGGAGGGGGCACGGACGTCCAACGCGACATCGTGATGAACCTCCGACTTCCTCGGGTCCTCTTGGGGATGCTGGTCGGCGGCTCGTTGGCACTCGCAGGTGCGACCTTCCAAGCCTTGCTGCGGAACCCACTGGCCGAACCCTACATCCTCGGCATTTCCGGTGGCGCCTCGCTTGGGGCAGTGTCGGTGATCGCACTCGGACTGGTGTCTGCGAGTTCGTGGGCGCTCCCGCTCGCAGCCTTCGCCGGAGCGCTCTTGGCAATCTGGCTCGTCTTCCGGGTCGCGACAGCGACCGGGCGTGCTATGGACGTCCGAGTGCTTCTTCTTGCTGGGGTCGTGATCGCCGCGTTCTTCTCGGCATGTATCGCGTTTATCCTATCGATCTCTCCGGCACGGACCGTCCAGACGGCCGTTCAATGGAGCATGGGCTCCCTGGCGGGAGCGAGTTGGGGAAGCGTCCTGGTCGCGGCCGTCTACACGCTCCCCGCTGCGGGCGTACTCATAGCGCTCTCGCGGCCGTTGAATCTCATGTCGATCGGCGAAGAGACCGCGTACTACCTCGGCGCCGACGTGGAGGGGGTGAAGCGTACAACGCTACTCATCGCGGCTCTGATCACCGCGGCGGGGGTGGCCGTGGCAGGCATCATCGGTTTCGTCGGGCTCGTGGTACCTCACGCGGTCCGTCTATTGATCGGGTCCGACCACCGAGCGCTTTTGCCGCTCTCGTTCTTGGGTGGAGCCGTCTTCCTCACCTTGGCCGATCTCGCGGCACGTGTTGTCATGGATCCCATCGAGGTCCCAATCGGGGTGGTCACCGCGTTCGTCGGCGTGCCCATCTTCTTAGTGCTCCTACGACGTAGTGTAGGACCCACGTGAAGATCGAAGCTCTAGATCTGGTCGTCAGCTACGATGCCGGACAGCGGCCGGCCTTAGATGGTGTATCGATGGAGGCCCTCGACGGCTGCTTGTATGCGGTCCTCGGTCCGAACGGCTCGGGTAAGTCGACCCTCATGCGGGCACTCCTGGGCGTAGAGAAGGTCGACGCCGGAAAGACTTTTTTGGACGGACGTGAGACCCACGAATGGGACAGGAAAGACCTCGCTCGGGCCGTCGGTGTTGTATCACAAGCGGAGACGATCTCCTTCCCTCTGACCGTCCGCGAAATGGTATCCATGGGACGATACCCGCACCTCGGCCCCTTGGAGAGTGAACGCGACTCAGATCGTACCGCGGTCAATTCCGCGCTCGCGGCATGCGACGTTTCGGCGTTCGCTGACCGAGATGTGATGACCCTCTCCGGAGGGGAACTCCAACGAGTACGCATCGCGCGCGCCCTGGCCCAAGAGCCTCGTGCGTTGGTACTCGACGAGCCGACCAACAGTCTCGATATCCGACACGAGATGGGCATTCTCGAACTTCTTCGGGAAGCGGCGGACTCGGGACTCACCGTTGTCGTGGTCACCCACGGACTCGACCTCGCAGCCCGCTTCGCCGACCGCATGCTCCTCCTGGACGATGGCAAAGTCGCTGCAGAAGGCACACCGGCTGAGGTCATGACAGAAGAGACGATTACCGAGGTCTATCAGTGGCCCGTCGCCATTGCTCCCGATCCAGCGTCAGGGGCGCCGAGAATTACCCCGCTACGTCCCCAGCCTCGGACCGAGCGGTAAGGAAGCTGCCGTACCTGGACTCGGCGATCAGTCCATCTTGAACCGCTTCGCGAACCGCGCAGTCCGGCTCGTGCACGTGGGCGCAGCTTCGGAAGCGGCAGTGGCCTAGGTGCTCCTGGAACTCCGGGAAGCAAGCAGCGACCTCTTCAGGTGCCACGCCCCACAGGCCGACATCGCCAAAGCCCGGGGTGTCGGCGACCAGACCACCGCATGCCAAGGCAATGAGGCGGGAGCCTACCGTCGTGTGACGTCCCGTCCCCGTTTTACGAGACAACGCTCCGATCTTGAGGTCCAGCTGCGGATCAACCGCGTTGAGAAGCGATGACTTCCCCACTCCGGAAGGGCCCATCAGCGTCGACGTCCCCGAGCAGAGTAGGTCGTGTAGCTCATCCAGGCCGGTCTCTGTGTTCGCGCTGACTAAAAGCACCCGATACCCAACGCTCTGATAGAGCTCCTGAAGCATCGCCGCCACCGCAGCGGCTCCGGGAAGCTCAACTTTGTTGACGATCAGAATGGGGCGCATGCCGCTAGACTCACCCACCACAAGCAGACGATCTACCAACTCGACGGACACGTCAGGGTCCCTTGCGGACACGACTGCGAGGACTGAATCGAGATTCGCAGCGAGCAATTTGGCTGCGCGGCCACCACGGCCACGGCGCACCAGCTCCGTCTGTCGCTCAGCGACATCTTTGATGGCCCAGGCGTCACCGATTTGTTCAACAGTGACCGCGTCACCGATCACCACCTGCATACCGGTCCGCTGCTGCTGCTTGAGCCGGCCCCGCAGCGAGGCGTCGACACTCGTGCCGTCTTCGAGGACTACACGGTAGACGCCACCGGCTGCCTCGTGAACCGCGCCGTTCAATGGCACTCCTGGATACACGAAGCCCCCCGCCAGAAGTCGCTCTGACGGGGGGCCACATGAACCGACCGAGTGACGGCCGGACAGAACATCACGCCGCGAACGACTCCAGAGCGGTTCCTTTCCCACCCTCGCGCAGGCGTCGCAGTGCGCGGTCCCTGAGCTGACGAATCCGCTCACGGGTCACGCCTAGCATGTTCCCGATCTCTTCGAGGGTGTGCTCGCGCTCACCTTCGAGACCGAAGTACAGACGCAAAACCTTCGCATCGCGTGCCTCGAGCGTTGAAAGCGCTTCGGTGATCGTCTCAGTAAGAAGTCGACTCTCGACTTCCACCTCAGGCTCAGCCGCCTCTTCGGTGATGAAACGCTCGACGAGCTGCGAATCCTCCGAATCCCCGATAGGGGCGTCGAGACGAATCTCAGAAGCGTTCAGCGTCTGGAGCGACTCGACCAACTCAGGGGTCAAGAACGTGGCCTCGGCCAACTCTTCAGTTGACGGCTCCCGTCCCTTCTCCTGCTTCAATCGCTCTTTTTCACGGAAGATGCGCGCCAAGTCGCTCGCCCGGTTGAGTGGTACTCGAACCGCACGACCATGGTTAGCCAACGAGGCGAGAATCGCCTGGCGAATCCACCAGACCGCATAACTGATGAACTTCACGCCCTGCTCGGGATCGAACTTCCGCGCAGCTGTGACGAGTCCAACGTTCCCCTCTTGGATCAAATCCGTGAGAGAGACGCCTCGGTTCTGGTACTTCTTCGCAACACTAATCACAAAACGCAGGTTGGCTCGCGCCAGCTCCTGGATCGCATCCTGATCGCCCAATTGGGCCTTAGCACCGAGTTCTTTCTCCTTCTCAGGAGTGATCAACTCATGTCTGCTAACATCACGCAGATACTGATCGAGTGCGCTCTGCTCCTCCACGCTCGCGTCGAAGCCCGAAAGGACATTCCCCTTTCTACCGCGCTTCTTGGCTGGGCTTGGTTTGGCAGTGGCCATCGCTATCTATTCTCCTTCAAGTTCAACCCCGGACAGTTGGGTAGTTCCGGCTCGTCGGGGGCCTTGAACTTCGTGGCATCCTTAGCCCTTTAAAGTGCCGAGCCTGACCCCGAGTGTCAAGCAATTCAAGCACTTTTTGCACCCTCAACCGGTCGGGCAGGCCATCTACGATCTTGAGCTGCCCCTGACTTTCCACCGGGAGGGTGGCGCGTAACTGTGAGCCGCGCCAGTGCACTTTCTGGTAACCCTTTGCGTATGAGTGGTTCCTGTCCGTCAGAGTGCGCCGAATACGGAAATTGGTTACAGCCAGTGACGGTGCCCTTCACCTTCCCGGCTAAGCAATGTCCTTCACCCTAACGACGACTCGGTCCCGCTCCGTGACACACACTATCGTCACCGGCCTCAGCGACATGGGTCGAATCCGGAAACGCAATGAGGACAGCGTCGCGCTGTTTCCAGATTTAAGCTCGGTATTCTGGATGACGATGTGATCGCCGAGCATCTTCGCGTCGGGTTTGCCGAAGTCAGCACCCCAGAAGCCGCTCAGGCCGCATCATCCGCTTTGGTCGCGGCCGCCAATGACGGTGGCGGCTAGGACAATATCACAGTGGCGATCCTAGCCATTTAGCAGTTGGCCCCGGGGAATCGACGCACCACGAGCGGAGCGAGTAAGACGACGCCGAACGACCGGAAGTGGTGCGTCGCTTAGCGAGCCCCAGAAGGACGGAACGCAACCGAGGGCGAGCGCCCCCGGGACACGGCGTACACCCTCGCCGGCCCCTCCAAAAAAAGCTATGCCGACCCCACAGGCCGAGTAATCCGATCCAACACCAACTCCGCCGAAACATCCCGCCGCTCGAACGTGAACACCCGCAACACCCGAGCCGTCGTATACAGCTGCTGCGCCAGCTTCGGCAGATCCAGCACGCCCTGGAGCCCATCGAGCCCAAGGCGCTCGACCGCCCCGCCCCGTCGTTCAACGAGCATATCGAGCTGGAACATGGCCGGCTTCGCCGGGAAATCGATGACGACCTCACCCGGCTCTAGACCGAGCTCAGCAGCCAGGTCATCCTCGACCGCTCTCTTCCACGGTGAGTCACTCACGGCCCAATCCTCGATCTGTCGCCCCTCGAGGTCAGCCGCCGTCAACTCAAGCGCCCGCTTCGGGAGCCGGCGATGACGGAGGTTAGTCATCCACCGCGTGGCAATGCGCTCGGCGATTTCGCCGTCCCCCTCGTGCGCGCGTCGACTGATCTCGTACAGGAGTTCTTCGTCCGTCGGACCGATCAGCTCCTCTGGGTCCAGTAAGCCGGAGCGGACAGACTCTTCCACGATGCGCTTGTAGAGTGCGGTCGCAGCACGCACCGCATGATGCCAGTAAACGTTTCTGAACATCTGATACTTCGCGAAGAGCAGAGACTCAAGCGCCGCGATGGCCTTCTCGTGAACCCCGACCTCGTACTTCTCCGTGACAGGATCTCTCAGTAGCGCCAAACCCTGCAGAAGGCGCGACACGTCCACCTCGCCGTAAGGCACCCCACAGAAGCGGGCGTCCCGGCGCAGGTACTCCATCTTGTCGAGATCTAGGCTCCCACTTACCAGGCCACGGAGGGGGATGTCGCCCTGCCCCGAGATCAACTCATGTAGCCGCTCAGGAGCCGTGAGTCCGAGCGTCGCGAGCGCATCTCTGAGCGCGGGTGAAGCGAAGAACCTCTTGCTCACCTCCTCGTGGTGAGCAGGAACCTGGTCGCTTTCGAGTTCCTCTAGAGCGTGCGAAAACGGATAGTGCCCGATGTCATGGAGGAGCGCCGCGTACGGTACGAGTTCCTCGCCCTCCCACGCTTCAGGCTCGACGCCACCGCGTTCGTGGAGGTGCCGGAGGGCGGTCGTCGTCAGATGGTACACGCCCAATGCATGGTCGAAGCGAGTGTGCGTTGCTCCCGGGTATACCAGGTGCGCCAGACCGAGCTGGCGGATGTACCGAAGACGTTGGAACTCCGCTGTGTCCACGATCCGGACCGCGGTCGGGTCTAGGTGGATCGTGTTCCAGAGCGGATCCCTGATCGTCTTTCCTGGGACAGATGTACTCATACGCTGATTATCGGGATACCACCGAGGAACGAGAATGCCATTTCGGGACGGCGTTGCAGCCCCGGGGCGTACACTCCTATTTTCCCGAAGAAACAGCGAAAGCGCCAGCCCCTCCCTAGGAAGCCTCTCGGCCGCACCACGATGATCCCCAACCCGACCCTCAGAGAGCACATCCGGGCCCGGGCAGAGAACCGCCCCGGTGTCTACCGGATGTACGGGCCGGGCGATGAACTGCTCTACGTGGGAAAATCAGTCCATGTACGGACTCGCCTACTGTCCTACTTCCGGGCAACGAAAGGCGAGAAAGCATGGGAGTTGATCAGTGCGGCATCACACGTGTCGTGGGAGTACATCCCAAACGAGTTCGCCTCGCTCATCCACGAGATGAAGCTGATTCAGCAATGGCAGCCGCGCTTCAACGTCCAACACAAGCGGAAGAAGATCTATGCGTTCGTGAAGGTGACGAACGAGATCGCACCTCGGGTTCTGCCCGTCAGCCGCATCGCGGAAGACGGAGCGACCTACTACGGCCCCTTCCCGCGCGTCCGAGCGCTCGGCGAGTCCGTCAGGGAACTCAGTCATGTGCTCGGGCTCCGCGACTGCCCCGCCACTACGCCCGTCTTCTTCAACGACCAATTTGAGATCTTCCGGGGTAGACGTCCGCCCCGCTGCATAAGGGCCGACCTGTCGACTTGCCTCGCGCCGTGCGCAGGGCGGCCGACCTCCGGGGAGTACGGTGCCGCAGTGGAACTCGCCAAGCGGTTCCTCGAAGGGCGAGCCGAGGCTCCGCTGAGAGACCTCCAGCAGCAGATGGCCGAAGCAGCGGCACGCACGGACTTCGAATATGCTGCGCTATTGAGAGATCGGCTCGAGCGACTCCAGTGTTTCCAGGACGAGCTGGTCGCGTTTCGCGGACGAGTGCAGGATCTCTCGTTCATTTACCGCGTTCCCGGATTTCGGGGCGACGATCGGGTTTACATCATTCGGCGAGGTCGAATCCGAAAGACGTTGCCCCACCCAAAGAGCTCAAAAGCGAGAGCGAGGGTCGCAGATCAAATCGAGAGCACATTTGCGGAACTGGACATGGGCCCCGCAGGATTGCGCCCAGAAGAAGCAGCCGAGATTCTTCTGATAGCCCAGTGGTTTCGGCTCAGACCTCGTGAACGCAAACGCACTACGCCACCCGACCGGTGGTTCGCTGAGAAAAGACCCGCATGAATCAACGCCCGTCGATCAAGGTGTTCGACGAGTGGCGGATCCGAAAAGCAATCACCGACCGTGTGGCGCTCCGCAGCGCGGAGCGTGCTTTTCGTGCCCTTGGGAAAGGGCTCGCCACCGTGCCGCCCCCTATGGGTTGGGAGTTCCCCAACGTCAACGGCGAGATGCACATCAAGGGTGCCCATCTCCACGGTTCGTCCATGTTCACCCTCAAGGTCGCCAGTGGCTTTTATGGGAACGTCGACCTCGGGGTCCCGACAGGATCCGGCGTCGTTCTCATTTTCGACGCGGAGACAGGATTCCCCCGCGGCATCCTCGCCGATAACGGCTACCTGACCGACCTTCGCACTGCCGCTGCTGGGGCACTCGCTGCACAAAACCTTACGAACGCACGACCACTGAACGTGGCCATACTTGGAGCGGGCATTCAGGGGCAGATGCAATTACGCCTTCTCTCCCAGGTCCGAGACATCGCCGACCTGTCCGTGTGGTCTCGGAGTTGGTCGCGAACCCTTAGGTGGAAAGAAGAACTTGGTAAAGCTGGGCACCCCGACGCCATCGCTCATGAAGACCCTGAGCTCGCGATTGCAAAGGCCGATCTCGTAATCACCGCGACCCCCGCTCGCTCACCACTCATTGGTTCGGGTGCTCTCAAGAAGGGCGCTACGCTCGTCGCGGTCGGGTCCGACGGACCTCGGAAGCAGGAGGTCGCGGCAGATGTGGTCGCTGGGGCTGACAAGGTCGTCACCGACCTGACCTCGCAGTGCGTCCACCTTGGCGAGGTCCACCATGCGGTCGCAGCCGGGTTGATGTGCGTAGACGACGTCTACGCCGAACTGGGAGAAATCGTCTTAGAAGAGAAGCCCGGTCGCGAGTCCGACGAGACCATCATCTGCGACCTGACCGGTGTGGGCGCCCAAGACGCATCGATTGGGGAACTGGCCTTCGTGGAGTTGGCTGGGCAGGACGCTCAATCCGGCGCGAACTGACCCAACAGCCGTCAGGCTTCGGCCAGAGTCCGGTCCGAGTCCATCACGTCGTACTTCAAGAGAGCGATCCCACTATTCGGGAAGGACTCGGAGCTGTGCAGCTCGAGCTTCGCGATACTCGCGAGCCCGGGCACCAGCGGAATGCCCTGCCCGAGGAGCTTTGGGATCACGCCGATTTCGACCCTATCGACCAGCTGCGACTCCAATAGGCTCCGGAAAAGAACCCCGCCCCCGAAGAGCCAGATGTCCTTACCGGCCTGATTCTTCAGGGATGTAACGGCCGTGACCACATCATCGTTGATGATGGTCGCGTCAGGGTGATCTCTTGCACGGAGCGTCGTCGAAACCACAACAACATCCATGCCTGGGAACGCCGCCCAAGGATCGTCCTGGGCGAGCATGACTTCATACGTGCCGCGGCCCATGAGCAGCGTACCGATCTTCCCGAGATATGACGCGAAGTCGAGGTCGTCGTCCGTAGGAATCCAATCGTAGCCACCGTCTTCGGTCGCAATGAACCCGTCCAGACTCATAGCAACGGAGTACCGGATCCGGCGAGTCACCGACTCAACTCCGCTCGGGCTAGACGCAGCACGGTCTGCGCGTGCGCCCGCGCTTCCCGAGCACGCTCGGCATTGGTCTCGACCAGAATCAATCGCTCGTTGATGAGGTTCTCGAAGCGGCGATCGACCAAGAGCTGCCACGGGTCGTGATCGAAGGGGCCCGGGCCCAGCTCCTCGTGGTAGCCGGTCTTTACATCGATGGCTCGTACCGACACCTCACCCCAGAGATAGGGCATGAGGAAATCTGACGTGAACTCGGACGCCCCTATCAGATCGTCCTCGACCTTGGAGCGCTCCGGCGCCCACCCAGCCAAGGCGGCCCGAAGACGATCCGACCGAATCAAGGACAAATCGCCAGATGCTAAGAGGGAAGCGAGCACGCCTTCCGGAAGGGAAGCTCTCGGATTTCCGATAGCACCTGCGATAAGAGAGTCGAGAGTCAGGTCAGGAAAATCACCCTGCCGACTTCCCATGGCAGCCATGAGCACCTTGAGACGTTGCTCTCCCGAGTTCGCCAGCGTATACAAAGAATCCAACTGGGCCAGTTCGGCATCAATTGCGACGAACTCATCGACCAATTGCTCTATCGATTCCCGCTCCCGGACCCGCTCCCCGCGGTACTCCCACCACGCATCGACTCCGAACGCGATCAGGATACTGAAGACAACCACTCCACCCTCGCCGATCAGCCGCCCAGTAGATTTCTGAACAGGACCCGGCACTAGTTACCCGGTCTCAGGTCGATCCTGACCGCCGTAACGGCCTCTACTTTGTCGCGCGAATAGAAGACGGGGTGGAACTGATCCGTCGCCCAAAGTTCGAACAGATTCCGATAGAACGGTGATTCCGGATCACCACTCTGCCCGGGAGTGTTCATGCCTACGGTGCGATCCCAATCCCCTGTGTCGACGATGATCCGGAACGACGCCCCGCTTGTCTGATTGTCGCCGTTCGTCGTCTGGTTCACGGTCGAGCCATAGCCACCCCTTGGAAGCGGACCTGCCTCGAGCAGCGAACGCGTCACGGGATCGACCGATGTGCCGAGTGGGTGACGCAGATAGGCGTGGTGGTACTCCTCCTGCCCCCACACCCAGCCACCTTGGTCTGGCCCGAGCTTCGCGGTGAGCACAGCCATTGCAGCTTCGAGCGCATCCATCAGCAGTTGGTCACGCGCTGCCATGGGGTCGACTCCGAATTCGCCCGGCGGCACCATCACTCTCTCGATGGTCTTTCGAAGTGAGAGGTTTATTCCCGCCCCCTCAGGAACTGCTGCGGCCCGAACGGCGCGTCTGATCTCCGCCTCCCACGCTGCGTAGAGCCCCGCTGCCTCGGAGTTCTTGTCCATAACGAAGTCCCACTCGAGAAGCAGGTTCTTCGCGCGGAGCGTGCGATTGTCCGGAACGGCGATCTCCTCGAGCATGGGCACGAGTTGGCGCGCAGGGATCGACAATTCGTCGGTCTGCAGGCGCATCATATCAGCCATCGAGAAACGCCGGCCGCTCCCGAGCACTTCTACAAGCCGGAGCCAGCGATACGGATCCGACCACGAATAGCCCACTGCGTCCATGAACTCGTAATCTCTTGGGACCAGGTCGTTGTTCGCGGTGGCGAAGTACCCCTCGGCTGGGTTGAACACATGGGGCTTCGCTTGGATGGGCAGGTAGCCGTCCCACTCGTACCGGCCATCGCCGGGTACAGGAACGAGGCCACTCCAGTTCCGGCGGACCGGGGCGATACCCACCGCCTGCCAGCCGATGTTACCCTCGCGGTCTGCCCAGATCATGTTCTCACCCGGGATGTTCGAGTACGTGCACGCTTCCACGAATTCTTCCCACGTCGTCGCCTGGTCCATTCGCAGGGAGGCGAGGTAGGGGGATCCGCCGATCTCCATCCACCCAGCGCGGACTGCGTAGGCCAGGTCACGGCCATCGTCTTCGAAGACCACAGGCCCGTGTCGCGTGTACTTCAGCTCCACCGTGTGATCCGACTGGCCCTTCACCGGGATGGTCTCGGTGATGACGCTCATCTCTTCCCACTCACCGCGGTATCGATACTGGTTGGGGTTCGATGGGTTGGTCTCGTAGACGTAGAGGTCCTCCGCGTCGGTCGCGAAGACGGTGAGGCCCCAGGCGCCGAACTGGTTGTGTCCAATCGAGATCCCGGGCAGGCTCGGCTCGCCTCCACCGATGACGTCCCAACCGGGTGCGACCAAGTGCACCCAATATCGAAGTGACGGCGCCGCCTGAACGCGATGGGGATCGTTCGCCATGATCGGGTACCCGCTTTCGGAGCGTGCACCGCTCACCACCCAGTTGTTCGAGCCGATATCTCCCTTGGGATCGTATGCGACCGTTCTCGAAGACGCTTCTGCGGCACGTTCCAACATCACGAACGCATCGGGCTCACCGCGGCGGTCATCCACAATATCCTCTGGACGGAAACGCACGGACCCTCGGAACGCGTTGTAGAGCCCGAGGATGTCCTCGGAGAGGGCCTCGCCGTCCAGGGCTGCGTCCAGCTCGAGAATCGGATCCCCGGGGCCGAAGGATGACAGGCTCTTCACGACATCTGCGCCAAGGCGAGCCACGTTCCGCCCTGTAGAGAGCTCCGCCCCGATGTTGCCGAGCAGTCCCTGGTGTCTCGAGATCACGACATCGGTCGTCCAAATGCCCGGGGTTATACCGAGCAGTTCGAATTCGATGGGGAGCAGTTCAGGATTCTCCCGGGTGTGTTCGATATACGCATTGATCCCATCCACGTAAGCGCCAATGATCTCGATGCCGTCGTCGTGGTAGTGGCTGAGTTCCTGGTCGAGGTCACGGCGAAACTTGAAAAGACGCGTCCCGATGTCTCGCTCGAGCTCCCGTGGCCCGAGGATCTCGGACACCGTACCCGTCGCCTGCCGGCGCCACAGCTCCAACTGAAACAGGCGATCCCGCGCGGCATTCCACCCCTGCGCAAAGAAGAGGTCGTGCTGCGACTCCGCGTAGATGTGACTGATACCCCATCGGTCGACCAAAATCTCAACGGGTTGTTCGAGACCATCTGCCGCAAGGCGGGTCGTTTCCTGAGCCGCAGCCGACGCCGGGAGGAACGCGAGGGACAAAAGAAGAACGTTCAGTTTGCTCTTGATAGCGCGCATGGTATCGGACGGCTCGGGAGACATAGTGGGCGGACTTCCTAGGCTTCGTAGACGGCACGGCCGCCGACAACGGTACGGAGCACCTTAATTTCCTTGATTCGATCCGGGTCCGTCTCGTGCGGGTCCTCCGCTAGGAATACGTAGTCGGCCAGTTTCCCAGCTGTGATCGACCCCTTTTCGTGTTCTTCGAACGCGGCATACGCACCGTGTCTCGTGCATATGCGCATGGCCTGATCGACGGTGATTTTCTGACTCGGCCCCCACTCACGGCCCGAAAAGTCTTTCCGAGTCACCATCGACTGTATGGCCATGAGCGGCTCGTACGGCCCCGGTGAGTGGTCCGACGCCGGAGCGACCATGATGCCGTGATCGAGGAACGACTTGTGAGCAAACATCCACTCCATCTTCTCCGCACCGTACTCGATCCACTTTTCGCCGTGGTAGTGCGCATAGGTATAGAAGGGCGCCGGAATGAACCCTCCGGCCGCAATGCGCTGCAAGATCTCCGGGTTCACTAATGAGCAGTGCTCAAGCCTGTGACGCGTGTCCTCGCGGGGGTATTCCCGTTGCATGCGCTCGTATGCGTTCAAAACCATGTCGATGGTCACGTCACCATTTGCGTGGATCGCGATCTGCCACCCGTTGCGGTGCGCGTCCTCGACGGCTTCGTGGATCTCCTCTTGGGTCATGGTGAGGATGCCGAAGTCATCAGGGCGCCCGGTGTACGGCGTGCTCATAGCCATCGTGCGCTCAGATGCTGATCCGTCCGCAGCGAACTTCACGGGACCCACACGAATCATGTCGTCGCCGAAACCAGTACGGACGCCTGCGTCTCGGAGCGCCGGGTAGGCACCGCCTCGTGCCATCAGATACATCCTCAGGCTTAGACCACCAGCCTCTTTGGCGTCCTGATAGGCCCTGAAATCTTCCTGGCCCGTTCCAGCCTGATGGACAGAGGTCAATCCAGTCGAGTTCATCTCTTGGCAAATCAGGCTGACCGCGGCCGACCGGTCCTCACGGGTTGAGCCACTCGGGACGCTGAATGCACGGCGCGCGCGCTCCGCGACCTTACCGGTCAGTTCGCCATTCTCGCGGTAGAAGTGCCCACCGAACGGATCCGGAGTATTCACCGTCACTCCGGCGACTTCGAAGGCCTTCGAATTGTACACACCGGTGTGTCCGCCCCGATGCCCTACAACGATAGGGTGGTCGGTGCTGACCGCATCCAGGTCAAGACGGTTCACCGGTCGCCCCTCTTCTTGTTTGGTATCGTCGTACATATATCCGACGATCCACTCGCCCGGCGGCGTTTGTCCGGCCCGCTCCCTCAGTGCCTCTTGAATTCGTGCCACGCTCCCCAGGTTCGTGTTGACGTTCTTGAGTGCGTTCAGGCCCGCGCCGGAAGGATGGGAATGCGCATCGATAAAACCTGGCACCACGGTGGCTCCGCCTGCATCGACCACCTCAGTGCCAGCCGCCGCCAGGTTGCGGATATCCGCGTCCGAGCCGACCGCGATGAACCGGCCACCTTTGACAGCGAACGCGGTGGCGTTGGGCATGGCATCGTCTTGGGTCAAAACCAGACCATTCACGACGATTTGGTCTGCAGCGACACCGGCAGAGGCGGCTCCCGCCGAACATCCGGTGGCGAGTCCTGCTGCAGCCAAGCTGCCCAATCCGAGAAAATTCTTCCGACTGATCTCACTCATCATTCACTCCTTAGACAGTGGCACCCCTTCCCCGCACTCCCGCGGGCTTGATCGTACGGAACTGGTGCGCTCGGAGCCAGCACACCGACGAGAGCGCCGAGAACAGTGCCACCAAGGGCATCCAACCTCAGCGTTCCATCTAATGCAAAGGAATGCCCTCCCCGCGGTTTGCATGGCTTTGACGGTCGTGCTGTCCTCATGTGATCAATGGAGCCAGGGCCTGCCGTTCGAGCCGGATCCCCTGTTCGTCGCACAGCAATCCATCGGGCCGGAAGACGTGCTCGTCAGTCATCCGCCGGGACTTTCAATCGAGTTTCCGCGGAATCCGGTGGGGCGGAGTATCCGGAGGTGGGAACGGTGTGAGCAGCCAACTGGGCCGTTGGAAGCCCGCTCACTGGATCGCACAGCTCGACGGCATCTCTGCCCTAGCCGGCCTCGAGTGAGCGCGGACCTTCACGTAACTCCGATACTCCTTGATCGCACGTTCGCGATCTCCGGGCACCTCGGCGAGCCGGCTGGAGATGGTCCACACCTCGGGCCAGCAGTCCACTTATCCCGTGACGACCGGGAACCTATTTAGCCAATTCAATGCCTCCAGAGGTCGTCACGAACGGTACCCCGGGTCACCCCATCCCGGCCGTGGTCCTCCACCAATTGTTCGTAGGAGTCCCGCACACGAGACGGACGGCCCAGCACTTGGTTGTTCAGCAGCTTCGCCTCAACGGCGGCTTCCAACTCTGCATCACCGGTGGCTCGTAGCCGCATCTCCTGGAGCCCGGCCTCTACGATAGGTTGGTAGTTAGGTAGGCAGACCGACCCGACCCGCACAATTCAGCGTTCCTTCAGCTCATTCCAGAATGATTTTCCGTCTCACATAGGTGCCAATTCGCGCCTCGTCTCCGGGAGTTGCAAGAACTCCTCCGTCCTACCCTACCTTATCCGCTGCCCTCCCAAGCTTCGCCAGCCCCTCCGCGATATCCTCTGAACTGATATTCAAGGCCGGTCCGATGCGCACGACAGTTCCGTTCAGGCCACCGACACCAATCAACAAGCCCTCGTCGCGCGTCGCCTGAAGAAACGCAGCAGTCCGGTCGTTGTCTGGCTCTTTGGTCATGGGATCCTTCACGATTTCCATGGCCTGCATGAGGCCCATGCCCCGGACGTCGCCAACCCAAGGGTGACGACCCTGAATGGCCTCTAGGCCCGCACGCAGTTCCGCACCACGAGCCTCCGCATTCGCGGGCGCGTCACACGCTTTCAGTTCGTCTTGGGTCGCACACAGCGCAGCCATCGAAACCGGATTTCCGCCAAAGGTGGAGATCGTCTTCCCCTTCCAAGCGTGCGCGATCTCGTCGGTCGTGACCGTTGCACCCACCGGCGCACCGTTCGCGATGCCCTTGGCCATGACCATGATGTCCGGCTCGACTCCCCAGTGATCGATGCCGAACCAGTGCTTACCGCATCGACCAAAACCAGCCTGCACTTCGTCGATGATGAGGAGTCCGCCGTAGCTGTGGATCACCTCAGCGGCCTTCTCGAAATAAGTCGGCGGGGGAACCACGTAGCCGGCCACACCCTGAATCGTCTCCGCAATGAACGCGGCAGGCCGTCCGTTGGTCGACGTCACGATCACCTCTTCGAGGTCGTCCACAAATTTGTCGACGCAGGTATCGTCACAAGGCTGCTTGTAGGGGCACCGGTATGCGTTGGGAGACTTCGCGTGTTTGATGCCCGCGATGGGGGTAGAGAGCGGACGCCAGCCCGAGTGCGCGGTGACGCTCGTGGCCATGAACGACCGGCCGTGATAGCCAACCCTTAGCCCGATGATCTCGTTTCGGCCCGTGGCCAGGCACGCCATCATGAGCGCCGTCTCAATGGCCTCCGTGCCTGAATTGCTGAAGAAGGTGCGCCTAAGTTCACCCGGAGAAATCTCAGCAATCCTCTTGGCAGCCTCGACCTGCATTCCCGTGGAATACAGCGTCGACACATGGCCCAGCCGGTTCATCTGCGTGTTCACCGCATCATTTACGCGGGGATTACAATGCCCGACGGAAGTGGTGAGAATGCCCGCGAAGAGATCGAGGTACTCTCTCCCCTCCGCATCCTTCACACGAACACCTTTCCCCTCCACCAGGCTGAGTGGCTCGGAGTACATGTGGAGCATCGATGGCAGCAGGTACTCTCGCTGTCCGTGGACGATCTCGGCGCTCGTGGCGCCTGCGGCGAGGCTGGGTGCGGTCATGATTCTTTGGGGTGATGGGGGTCTGCAGAGACGTTGGACCAACGAGAGATGACCACACGCTGATCCGTATAGAACGCGATGGCGTCCCGGCCTTGGGCTTTCAGGTCACCGAAAAACGACCCCTTCGAGCCGCCAAACGGGAAGAATGCCATGGGTGCCGCGACACCGATGTTGATGCCGATCATACTGATACCGGCCTGATATCTGAATTCACGAGCCGCGCCACCATTGTTGGTGAAGAGCGAACACGCGTTACCGTACCGGCTCGCCTGCATCATGGCGATGGCTTCGTCGACAGTCTTCGCGCGATTGATGGTCGCGACCGGTCCGAAGATCTCCTCGGTCCCGATGGAGATGTCGGGCGCCACGTCCTCGAAGACCGAGGGGCCGATCCAATAGCCGTTCTCGAAACCCTCTACCGAGGCGTCCCTGCCATCGAGCGAGAGCGTTGCTCCGTCGGCCACCCCCTGGTCGATGAAGGCGTTCACACGATCTCGGTGCGGCGCCGAAATGACAGGGCCCATGTCGGTCCCGGGCACCAGACCGTCTCCAAGCCGAATTGATGAGGCGTAGTCCATGAGACGCTCGCGGATCTGTGGGTGAGCATCGCCCACTCCCACGACCACGCTCCCTGCCAAACACCGTTGACCCGTCGAACCGAAGATCGACCCGGCACATGCGTCGAGCGTCGCATCCATATCCGCATCAGGAAGAACGATGAGGTAGTTCTTCGCTCCGCCCAGCGTCTGGACTCTCTTCCCCGCGTTCGCCGCACGTTTGTACACGATCTCCGCAACGCGACTCGAGCCAACGAATGAGACACCGACGATGTCTGGGTGATCACAGATCGACTCTACGACCTGCTGCCCACCGTGGACCACGTTGAGGACACCGGGCGGTAGGCCGGCTTGTTCTGCCAGCTCTACGATCTTCTGGTGTGTTAGCGGGTCCTGCTCGCTGGGTTTCAGAACGACTGTGTTGCCGGTAGCGACCGCGTAAGGCCAGAACCAGAGCGGGATCATCACCGGGAAATTGTACGGCGTGATCACGCTAAATACCCCTAGGGGCTGCCGCCACGAAGCCGAGTCGATTCCGCTCGAGATCTCCTCGATCGTGTCGCCCATCATGAGCGTGGGGATACCACACGCATGCTCGACGTTCTCGATGCCACGCTGAACCTCACCGCGCGTCTCCGCGATGATCTTGCCGTGCTCGATTGTCAGCTGCGTGGCGAGCTCCTCCTTGTGCTCTTCCAGGAGTGCCCTGAACCGGAACATGACGCGCGCGCGCTCCGGAGATGGCGTGGACCGCCACGCCGGAAACGCCGCTTTCGCAGCCTGAACTGCTGCGTCGACATCGGAAGCAGTGGAAAGCGGGACTCGCCCGATCTCCTCTCCCGTGGCTGGATTTCTGATGGGAAGCGACTCGGTCGCCGAGGCTTCGCGCCAGGCTCCGCCCAAATAGTTCTGAATCATCTCGTCGCTGCCTTAGAGTGTCTGACGGAGGGGGGGGCAAAAGTAGGCGGCGGTACCGAGGGTCGCCATCCATGATCCAGCGATCGCGTACGACGGCATATGCGACGAAAAAGCGGGGGCCGACACAAGTCGACCCCCGCCAGTTTCCACAGCGCTGAGCGCCGCCGATCCTACTGCATCCGCGGACTCGTACTGGAGCTGCGGACCGCGAGCGAGCAGGCCGGCCACGATCCCTGCTGGCCCCCACGGCCCTGGATCTCCGTACGTTGCGTCCGGTCCGTGAATTCATCGTCCTCAGACGCGAGGTACACCAGAGACGCAGTCAGCACTGCGTTATTCCGCAAGTCGTCGAAAACGAGCTTGTCGAACGTGTCCCGGTGCGTGTGCCAGGTGTGAGAGCCGTAATCCCAACCCAATGCTCCGAGGTTGAAAGCGGGCGCACCGTGGCAGATGAACGACGCATAGTCTGAACCTCCACTGCCCGGGCTGCCCAAGTTGTGCGAAAGGCCTCTCGTGACCTCTGCCGGCACCTGCCCGATCCAGCGCGCCAGGGAGCCATACGCTTCGGTCAGCCCCTGAGCATTCATGTTCACGATTCGGCCCGTACCGTTGTCTTGGTTAAAGAGCCCCTGGAGGCCTGCAACAACCTCAGGATGGTCCTCGGAGAACGCGCGAGAACCGTTCAGCCCCTGCTCTTCACCGCTCCACAGACCGATGAGAATGGTCCGCTTTGGGTTCGGGTACGTGCTCCGGAGAATCCGCATCGTCTCCATCATGAGAACAGAACCGGACCCGTTATCCGTGGCCCCGGATCCGCCTTCCCAGGAGTCGAAGTGGGCGGACAGCATCACGTACTCATCTGGGCGCTCGGTCCCGCGGATCTCGCCGACCACGTTGAAGACCGGGACCTCTCCACGGTTCTCGGCCTCTGCCGTCAGGCGCAGCACCGGGTTCTGACCGTTCGCGGTCAGGCGATGCACGAGGCTGTAGTCCTCGCACCCAAGCTCGAACGTAGGGGAGTCGCGATTGTAGGCATTGAAGACCCGCGTCGTGCCGTACGATCCCGGCCACTGTGACGTGATGATCCCCGCAGCGCCGGCTTCCTCCAGCGCCGCGTGCAGATCACGGCGACGGCCGTCCTGCGAACCCGTTGCCGCTAGGCTCTGCGCCCAGCGGCGCTGTCCCATTGAACGCTCCTGTGCGTAACGCTGCGCAGAGCCGGGTGCACCAAATTCGGCCCACTGCTCGTTGGCTCGGCACGACGTCTCTGGGTAGGACATCATGACCCACTTCCCGCTCACCGTGCCGAGAAACGCTTCCCAGTCTCCCGGCGAATCGATCACCGGAAGAGCAGTGACTTCACCCTCGACCGGTCGGCCGTCAGTGCCGGGGCTCCATGCGAGAATGCGGCCTTCTAGCGAGCGGACCCGTGGCGAGATCAGGTCGACGTGGCTTACGCCGCGCGCCCAACCTTCCCAAGTCCCATACTGCTCGGTCTTGGCTTCGACGCCCCAGCCTTGAAGCGTCTTTACGGCCCAGCCCTGAGCGGCCTCGATGCCTGGCGACGCAGTAAGTCGCGGCCCGACCGAGTCGAGCAACGCCTGCGCGAGGGGCTCGAATTGGGAGTTGTTCATGCCTTCGGCCCAAATGGCACGAAGAACCGGATCGTCGGTCGCGAGCGACTGAGCGTCCGCCGCACGAGGGACAAAAATCACCAAGGCCACAACCGCAGCCGACAGGTGAGTCAAACGAACAAAGCTACGCATTGAATCCACCTCTTTAGAGTGAACTACCGAGAACTTCCAAGCGCCGGCCCTGCCCGTTCAATGATCTCGCGGAGACGATCATGCGGGAGCGCAGGTACTGTATATCCGTCGATGCCCGTCAGCGTTTCTGCTGCGAGCATCGCGTTTAAGATCGCTTCTTCAGTGGCATGGACAGACGCCGCGATCAGACCGTTGAGTCTGTCGTTCGGCAACATTCTAAGTGCCGGTGTCCCCGAACGCGCCGCGGCAGCTTCACGATTCGCCGTGCTGAATCCGAGGAAGATATCGCCCGAACCGTTGTACCCCATCCCCCCGATGCGCGCGAGGCCCAATGACGTCCGAGTGACGAGTCGCTTGATCTGAGTCGGCAACAGCGGAGCGTCTGTCGCGAGCACGATGATGATGGAGCCTGCGCCGTCCGGGATCTCCTCTAGGGCTCCCTCGGCATCGTCACCAGAATCGCACCAGGGAACGTTGCGGCGGAGCGCCTCGGCTGGGATGGATCGATCCGCGTAGCACGCTGCGGGCTGCGGCATCATCTCGCCAACCGGCAGTCCGGCAATACGCAGGTCCGCACGAAGTCCCTGATTGCACTGCACGAGAATCCCGACCGTGTACTCCCCGACCACTCGGGACGAGCTCCCAATACCACCCTTGAATTGATGGCAGCGCATGCCCGTGCCACCGCCCACCGCACCCTGCTCGACGGCACCGCCGTGCGCGTTCTCAATGGCCTGGAAAGCATGTTCGGGTTTCACATGGAAGCCGTTGATGTCGTTCAGGCTGCCGTCATATGTCTCCGCAACGACGGGCAGGGCCCAGAGAAAACTCGGGTCACGCAAGCGCATCCAGTCGATCACCGCATCCCGAACGACACCCACGCTGTGAGTGTTCGTAATGAGGACGGGGCTCTCCATGATCCCCGAGTGCTCGATCCAGGTAGTGCCGGTCATCTCACCGTTGCCGTTCAAGCTATACCACGCTGCGAACACCGAATCACCGGCATTCCTTCCGCGCGGCATAATGGCCGTCACGCCTGTGCGAACCGGACCCTCTCCAACGACCAATCTCCCTTCACCACGAATGATCGTGCTATGTCCCACCTCGACGCCAGCCACATCTGTGATCGCGTTGTTCGGCCCTGGCGTTCCCGTGAGTGGGATGCCGAGGGACCGAGCGTCGGGGACTTTCTGCGCGGCAACCCCTGAGGCAGCGAGCAACAACAAGAGAGCCGACGCGGAGAGGATTCTCATCCCTTATACCCAGCCATCTTCTTCACTCGGGTGAACTCGGCCTTTTTCACGGATTGAACAGAGAGCCGGCCGTACCGGATCAACTCCATGTCCGCGAGTGCAGCGTCGGCCTTCAGTTCGGGCAAACCAACAATGTCATCGAATTTCCCTACGAATTCGACGTCGACCATGAACCAACGCGGCTTCTCCGGGTCAGACTTCGCATCGAAGTACTTGTGCCCCTTCTTGAGCGCGAAGTGGTCCGGGTAGGCCAGCCCACAGACTCGAGCAATTCCCACTGCTCCAGGCGGCTTGGCGTTCGAGTGATAATAGATCACCTCGTCGCCAATCTTCATGGCCTGCATGTTGTTGCGGGCCTTGTAGTTGCGGACGCCTTCCCAGCACGTCGAGCCTTCTTTCTCTAGATCGTCGATCGAATAGACGTCTGGCTCCGACTTCATCAACCAATACTGCTTGGCCACCTATGCCTTCCCGTTCGAGGATGTGTTTTCAGGGACCATCAAGATGGGGGGCCAATGGCCGCACGTCACGTCGGGTCAGCCCGGGACTTCCAAAGCGTCCAAGATGTCGGCGACGTCGTCAGGGACGTAGAACTGCATCCCGATGGGCACCAAACCTACCTCCCGGAACATCTCCCGGTAGGTGCCGGGTTGGCGCTTCTTGAAGCCGACCATATCCCCTTCCACCTCATCGGCTCGGGTGAACGTCTCCAGGAAAGCAACGCCCTCGACAAGGTCTGCGAGAACCGGAAGGCCCGCGTCGATCTGCGCGCTCGTCAGGTAGTGCATTACATCCGAGCAGACTACCAGGTCGAAGCGGTCTTCGAAGACGTGATACTCAAGCTGCTCGAACTTGCCCATGCGGAGGTTTCGTTCGGTCCCGAAACGGTCCACGGCGTAGCGACTCGAGTCGATCCCGATGTAGCTCGCGTCTGGCCTCAGCTCATACAGAACGGGCTGCCAACGGCCCTCACCGCACCCAATGTCCAGTATGCTCTGGAGCGGCCGATCCAGGACGAACTCAGCCATCGCGACACACGTAGCGATCTTCCGCTTCAGCGTCGGTGCAGAACCGATCGCCGCGAAGCGGCCGCGGTACCATCGCTCGAAATACTCACGGTCATATTCTTTCACGGTAATCCTCGAACGACCTTCGTCAGAGTTCAGACGTCCCGATATCGACCTCGATATCACGCCACTTCTCTCGCCTGAAGATCACCACGCTGAGCGCCGCGCGAGCGAAGTGTCCGGAGACGATCGCCATCCAGATGTGATGTGGCTCGAGGGTGCCGAACGTTTTGATCAGGAAGCACATGCCGAGCGGAATTACGAGCTGCGACAGAATCGATATGTACATCGGACTCTTGGTGTCACCGGTGCCCTGCAGGCCGCCCGTGTATGCGAGTGCCACCGTGATGAAGAGACCAGACACCGCGAGGTATCGGAGGAGTTCAACGGCGATCTCGAGCACGACGTTGTCGTCCATGCCGAAGATGCCCAATAGCAGTTCAGGGATCAGAATAAAGGTCACCCCGATTCCAGCCGCGAGCATGAGACCAAACCCGGCTGCCACGTTGACCGACTTCGCAGTACGGTCGGGCTTCCCCGCTCCGAGGTTCTGACCCGCGACCGCAGCCGTCGCACCCATGATGCCCACGGATGTCCACGTGATGAAGGAGAAGAGCTGCGTGTAGCTGACCACGTACGCGGCCTGTGCCTGCGCGCTCATGGCCAAGGAGCCGATGAACGCCAGAAGGAAGACACCACCCACGTTCATAGCCACACCCTGAATTCCGGTCGGGAGCCCGAACTTGAAGAGCTGCTTGATGACCACCCAGTCGGGACGCCAGTTCATGCCACGGTGGAACTGGACCACCCACGTTCCACTCATCAGCCGTACTAGCGCGTAGATACTCACGGTCGCACCCGCGATCACGGTGCCCATCGCCGCGCCGGTGGTGCCGAACGCTGGAATGGGGCCGAAGCCGCGGATGAATACGACGTTCAGCGCGATGTTCAGCAGCGTCATCGCAATACCGAGCCGCAAGGGCGTCTTGGCGTCACCCGCGGACCGCAGGGCTCCACCGAGCATGAAGAACATCAGCATGCCGAAGGAGAACATGAACATGATGCGCAGATAAGGGAGTGCTTGGACCTGCACCTCGGGTGCTGCGTTCACCAGGTTCAGAAGCATCGGTGACGCGAAGTACCCAACCGGTGCCATCACACCCACGACGAGCATCACTGATGTCAGGAACGCCTGATAGACCGTTCGATTCACCTTCTCCGGTTCGTTCGCGCCGGTGAAGCGCGCCACGAGCACCCCCATGCCCGTGAACAGCGAGCTGATGAAGACGACGACCACTAGGAAGATCTGCCACGACACGCCGATCGCGGCATTGCCCATGTAGCCGACGTAGTTCCCGACCATAGCATGATCGACGATACCCTGGAGCCCACCGATGATGTTCTGCAGCATCGTGGGCCACGCGAGCTTCCATACGGCACCGCGGATGGGACCTTCGACGATCGATCGATCGAAGGACTTTGCTTTACGAGAGGTGTCTTTGGCCAAGCGTCAGGTCCGTTTGGCCGGGAGGGCCTCGATCCAGGGTCGGTCCCCGGACGGGACGCCTACCAAACCACGTGCATTCTGTTCTGCCTGCGATACACCCAATGCCGATCCCCGTCCGTATCCAGGTAGGCTTCTTCTTCCTGTCTGCAGGACGCAGGTTTTCCACCCCATTCCGGGACGGGCGTTGTCGTCTGCATCTCGGTTGAATGCCACGTGGACGCCAAGAGGACCGCGTCCCCACGCACCGGAACACCGTCCTGCTGATCCCACATGCCAATGAGCGGGCCAGCACCGTGGCCATGATCGCCGATGGGGTGCGTGTACATCGTGCCATCAATGCCGTCCGCCCGCATCTGAGCGAGCGTGCCCGCGAGGATCTCATTTCCGGTCAGGCCCGGCTCCATGTTGTTGAGCAGGATGTCCTGGAGCCGGTTGGTGTTCGCGAGGCACTGTCTCAACCCGGCGGGCACTTCGGACTCTCCGTCCTTCATGACATAACCCATGTGCTGGGTGTCCGTGTGGAGGTTCTCAGCGACGACGCCGAAGTCAGTCCACAGTAGATCACCCTTCTGGATGACAACGGGCCCGCCCGCCGGCACGACGCCCTCTCGCTGCACGTCGACGGAGGTCTGGAACCAGGTCGTGTATCCGAGGCCCTGAATACGTTGACGCATCCACCAAAGCACATCGTCTGTGGTGGTTACCCCGGGGGTGATCACGGCGTTGGAAAACGCTTCAGAGATGATTGCATGCACCGTCTCTGTGACTCTACGGTAGCGCGGCATCATCTCGGGAATCCGCAGCGCTATGTAGTTCATGGCGAGACGTGACTCGCGCTTCACGCGACCGGCGTATTCCGCCCCCAACGCATCGGTGAGCGCTTCGTACTCGCCCGTGTGGAGTCCATCTGAGAACGCCCAGTCAGGATCAATATTTAGAACGATGTTGCCGGGGTCGCGGTCTTCGACCAATTCACGGAGAAGCCGCCACTGCTCATTTCCCACCAACTCCATCGTCTCCTCGGTCGGAGCCGGGCGGATCGAGCGAAAGGCGGTGAACACCCCCCCCTGAGCCGTCCCCCCCAGAGCCAGCCGCTCGATAGCACCATCTTCTTGACGCGTGAACACGTAAATGGACCGCCGACGCGCCGCGAAGGTAGTCGGCGACGTGATCGACCAAAACACCGGGTCCTCAGCATATTCGCGCATGGACAGAATCCACATGTCCACGTCGTACTCCGCCATGAGTTCGGGCAGCACCCGATTCATGCGCTGTTCGAGCCAGGCCTGCTGCTCTACCGCCTGCTCACGCAACGTGGGGAGCGGATGAATGCGCGCCGGTGCGTTGTCCGGAACGTTAGCGGGGGCCTGTGCGGCCATCCCCGCAGGAAGGGTCAAGGTCACGGCGGCAAGTAGCCAAAATTTCATGTTCAACTCCCTAAGACAATCCAAGCGCTGATCGAAAGCCAAACGACTCCAATCACACTGAGTACAATTCAGTCGAGAACGTTCGTTTTTTGTTTTCCTGCCTCACCATGGAACCAGGCGAGGATGATCGCAGAAGCGACGCCACACGCGACGAAAGGCAGCGTGAGATTATACAAGACGTCGGGCAGCAACTCCTGATCAGCGGTTAGTTTGTTCATCAGAGACATCAGGGCAAGGCCTGCACCGCCGGTGATAAGCACCACCTGCGGCACCCTGCGCTTCATCAACTGTTGAAAGTCTGCAGTCTCCTCGACACCTCCAGACCCTAGAGCTAGATGGGCGCTGGAGGCTCCGCTGGGGACGCCGCAGAAAAGTGGCCTGACGAGGCGAGAGGGGCTCTGATGATCTAGACCTCGTCGTTCTGCAGGACGGCGGGGTCGCTTCTTGGACAGGGCCGCCTACTTAGGACCCGCCGCCTTCACTTCGTCACCGACCTGGTCAGCAAACTTCTCGAAGTTGGCCTTGAACATCTCAGCCAGCTTCGTAGCAGACGCGTCGTACGCCTCGCCGTCCGTCCACGTGCTCCGTGGACTGAGCACCTCGGAAGGCACACCGGGGACGGCCGTCGGAACATCCAGGCCAAAGACCTCGTCCGTCACGAACTCCGCGCCCTCCAGGTCACCGGCAATCGCCGCGTTCACCATGGCACGCGTGTGGGCCAACTTCATGCGGCTCCCAACTCCGTAACCACCACCGGACCAGCCGGTGTTCACAAGCCAGACCTTGGCACCATGCTCGCGCAGTTTCTCACCCAGCATCTTCGCGTAGACACCAGGATGACGCGGTAAGAACGGTCCGCCAAAACACGCGCTGAACGTCGCCTGCGGCTCCGTCACGCCCCGCTCCGTCCCTGCGACCTTAGCGGTATAACCGGACAGGAAGTGGTACATGGCCTGTTCAGGCGTCAGGCGGGAAATCGGGGGCAACACGCCGAACGCATCCGCAGTCAGGAAGACCACGTTCTTCGGGTGCCCGCCGCGGCTCGGCAGAACCGCGTTCGGGATGTAGTGGATTGGGTAGGAAGCCCGCGTGTTCTCCGTAATGGAGCCGTCCTCGAAGTCGATCTCCCGGGTGGCCTCACTAAGGATCACGTTCTCGAGAATCGTCCCGAACATCTGCGTGGCCCGGTAGATCTCCGGCTCACCCTCAGGTGAAAGACGGATCGTCTTCGCGTAGCAACCACCTTCGAAGTTGAACGTGCCCTCTTCGCTCCAGCCGTGCTCGTCGTCACCGATAAGGCCACGCGATGCATCCGCGGAGAGCGTCGTCTTACCGGTGCCAGAAAGGCCGAAGAAGAGTGCAGTGTCTCCCTCGGGTCCGATGTTCGCCGAGCAGTGCATGGGGAGCACGCCAGCTTCCGGCAGCATGTGGTTGAGGACCGAGAAGATCGACTTCTTGATCTCACCGGCGTACCGAGTGCCACACACCACGACTTCGCGAGCCGTGAAGTTCACCATGATCGCAGTTTCAGAGTTCACACCGTGCCGGGCAGGGTCCGCTTTCAGGTGCGGAGCATGCAGCACCGTGAAGCCAGGCACGAAATCGACGCGTTCCTCAGCCGAGAGGCGAAGGAACATGTTGTACGCGAAAAGTGAGTGCCATGCGCTCTCACTGATGACGCGGACGTTGATTCCATGCGTTGCGTCCTCCCCGGCCCGAGCATCCTGCACATAGATCTCATGGTCGTTCAGGTAGGCAACCACGTCCGTGCGCAGCGCGGCAAAGTGCTCAGGTGACACAGGCACGTTCACCTTGCCCCAGTCGACCACCCCTTCGCTGTTCTCGTCGCGGACGACAAAGCGGTCGTTAGGCGACCGCCCCGTGTGCGGCGCGGTTACAGCGGCGATGGCGCCCATGTGAACCAGCTGGCCGTCGCCCTTCGCGAACGAAGCTTCGTAGAGCTGCGCCGGGGACAGGTTGTAGTGTACGTCTTTGGTCGGGTTCAGGCCGTGATTCTGAAAACCGTAAACGCCCTCGCCGGATGCGGTTTCAGACTGCTCCATGGTCCGCGTTGTCATTGCTCCGATTATCTCCTGCTAAATCCGGCTCCGCGCCCTACCCACACATACACCCGGCGCCGGCAAATTAATCACCAAAAGAACAACCCGGGCGCACTCCGATCAGCGTCCGGGCAGGGTTTCAAATCTGCTTGTTTCTCGCCTGCCAGTCTACCGACGCCACGGTCGCCAGATTCAGCACGTCTTGGAGCGAACAACCACGCTGCAGGATGTGGACGGGCTTGGCCATTCCGAGCAGCACTGGCCCGATCGCATCGGCTCCACCGAGCTGATCCAACAGCTTGTAAGCCGCATTCGCCGCCGACAGCCGCGAAAAGATCAGGACGTTGGCCGGGCCCTTAAGATTCGTGAACGGATAGATGTCCCGAAGCTTGATGGCATCGACAGCAGTGTCTGCCTGCATTTCACCGTCGATCTCCACATCCGGATCTGCTTCACGGACCAACCGAACCGCTTCCGCCATGCGGCTCGACTCTTCGTGCTGCGCTGACCCGAAGTTCGAGAAACCCACCATCGCCACGCGGGGCTGGATCCCCAGTTCGCGAACGAAATTCGCGGTCTGAAGAGCGATATCCCTCAACGTCTCGGCGTCTGGCTCGATGTTGACGGTCGTGTCACCAAAGAACAGCAGCTCACGGTTCGGGAATGCCAACATGTAGAGTCCGGAAACATGCTTCACTCCTTCGGCAGGACCGACCACGTGAAGCGTTGGGCGGAGAACCTCACCGTAGTTGGCTTCGATCCCCGCGACCATCGCATCGGCCTCCCCCGCTTCGACCATCGAAGCCGCGAAGTAGATGGGCTTGTAGAGATTCCACTGCGCCTCGGCGAGCGTCAGCCCGCTCCTCGCGCGTCGCTGGAACAGGGTCTCCGCGAATTCGTGCCGCTTGGTCTCGTCCTCTGCGGCATAGATGACCTCGACGCCTTCCAGGTCGACACCCATCGACTCGGCCTTCTCGGAGATTCTGCTCGGGCGCCCGAGCAACACCGGAGTGCAGATCCCGTCCTGGAGCATCTGCGTAGCCGCACGGATCACATTGTCGTTGTGTCCTTCCGGGAAGACGATACGTGCCGCCTTTCGACGCGCACGATTGGTCATCCACCGCATGACCTCCCGACCCGGCCCGAGCGATGCTCTGAGCCGATCGCGATACTCGTCCATGTCGAGTTCGGTACGAGCGAGGCCGGTCTTCAACGCAGCCTCTGCTACCGCGGGTGCGACGTGGAACAACACGCGATCATCGAACGGCTTCGGAATCAGATACTCCCTCCCGAAGCTGATCTCCGATCCGTCATACGCGCCCCGTACTGTGTCCGGCACCTCTGCACGCGCCAGATCGGCCAAGGCATGTGTCGCTGCCAACATCATCTCCGCATTGACCCCTCGGGCGCGCACATCGAGTGCTCCCCGGAAAATGAAAGGGAAGCCGAGGACGTTGTTCACCTGATTGGGATAGTCTGATCGTCCCGTGGCCGTAATCGCGTCGTCCCGTACGGCATACACGTCCTCCGGGAGGATCTCCGGGTCGGGGTTCGCGAGGGCAAAAATCAAGGGGTCTCTGGCCATGGACTTCACCATGTCCTGGCTCATCGCACCCTTCACGGACAGGCCGATGAAGACGTCAGCCCCTACCAGCGCGTCCCCGAGGGTCCTCGCTGCTGTCGGAACCGCGAACGGTGCCTTGTACTCGTTTATCCCAGCTTCGCGGCCCTCGTAGATCACTCCCTTCGAGTCACAAATCAGGATGTTGTTCTTGGAAACGCCCAAGCGCTGGAAATGCTCGGCTGTAGAGAGGGCCGAGGCCCCGGCGCCGCTGAACACGACCGTAACTTCCCCGATCTTCTTGTCGACGATCTCGAGGCCGTTCACGAGCGCAGCGGCCGCAATAATCGCCGTACCATGCTGATCATCGTGGAAGACGGGGATGTCCATCGTCTCTTTGAGCGTCCGCTCGATCACAAAACAATCAGGTGCGGAAATGTCCTCGAGATTGATCCCGCCAACGGTGGGCTCGAGCATCTGGCAGAAGCGGATGATTTCCTGCGGGTCCTTAGAATCGACCTCAATGTCGAACACGTCGATTCCAGCGAATCGCTTGAATAGGACGCCCTTCCCCTCCATGACTGGTTTCGAGGCCAGCGGACCAATATCCCCGAGGCCCAATACCGCAGTGCCGTTGGAAACGACGGCGACCAAGTTCCCGCGGGCGGTGTATTTGAAGACATCATCGGGGTTCTCGGCGATCGCGAGACACGGTTCCGCCACGCCGGGAGAGTAGGCGAGCGAAAGGTCGCGCTGGGTCGCCACGGACTTCGTGGGGACCACTTCTATCTTCCCTGGACGGCCCTGGGTGTGGTAGTCGAGGGCCTCTTTGCGCCGGTTCGGCATGTAGGCGTTACTCCGGGAACTTTGTAGGGGATTTGCTCAAGATGAAGCGTAGAAGAGCCTCTGATGCCATGCAATCCGATCGATCTCGGGAGCGCCTCATCCCCGCGAGAACCGAGCCCGGCGAAAGCGCCAGAAATCCAGTCGCTGCAATCCTTTTACTGGGACTGGCGCTAGCCTCGGCCGTAGGGGCGATCACACCGATCGGGGCCCACGCGCAGGCGACGGCACCTCAGGTGTGCGAGGTCGGCCGGATCTCCACAACCACAGTGGACAACAGATCCACCTTCTAGGTCGAGGAGCTTCCCAAGGGGAGTCCTCTGCGCTGGCTGTACGGGCTCGCCAACGCGCTTCACATCACGATTCGCCAAAGCTTCATTCTCAGGGAGGTTCTGTTCGAGGAGGGTGACTGCTCGAACCCCCTGCTCCTCGGAGTCTTCGGAACGATCGGGGGAGCCTCGAGAATCCGAGTCTTCACGACCCTGAGCCCCTGGCGCTGGACGGACACGGACGGATTCCACCCGTGGGTCAGGACCGCACTCGCGGGTGACGTGATGGCTCTCGGGGGAGGTCTACGCGGAAGTCCGGTCGCCGCCCATCGACTCCCTGACGCGCCCCGTTTCATCATGGGCTGGCTCATTGTGACCGGCGACGCGCCCGTGTTCGTGTTCCGGAAGTGGGGCGGACCCAGCCTTGTCGACCTGGAACGGATTCGGGTCGACGAGATCGTGGACAGGGGCTTCTTCCGCAGAGTCGACCTCGGAAAAGGTGCTGATCCGGGTGCTTGTCTCTTCTTTGCGTCGGGCGGCCCGAGCACGGAAAGCCTCCGCGCCGAGTTCCTTTTGGGGTAGTCGAATCAGGGGCCGAAAAAAAACCTTTGACCCTACAAACAGGCTTTTATACCTTGTCTCTCATCCTAAAATGTTTCCTGGCAGCTTTGTCGACCGCGTGATATCCCAGCTTTGAAGCGGGTTGTCTGCGGTCGATTGCGCTGCGCCAGGTCTGTTCGACACCCCAGATGAGGAAAAGAAAAAACGAATGTTTTCTTCTTCCCGTGGCCTGGATTCATTCGATCAGTACCTACAAGACGTAGAGAAGTACCCCCTCATTCAAGACCCCGGCGAAGAGCGAGAACTCGCTCGACGCGCTCGTACGGGTGACAAAGAAGCAGCCGAACGGCTCGTAACCGCGAACCTGCGCTTCGTCATTTCGTATGTGAAAAAGTACCAAGGTCGCGGCCTTGGGCTCGCCGAACTGGTATGCATCGGCAATGAGGGGCTTCTCAAGGCGGTTAAGAAATTCGATCCCGACAAAGGCGTGAAGTTCATTTCATACGCCGTTTGGTGGATCAGACAAACCGTTCTACAGGCGCTTGCAGAGCAGACTCGTTCCGTCCGCATTCCGCTGAACCAGAATTCGAATCTGGCAAGGCTCGCGCGGACCAACACACAGCTCACGCAGTCGCTCGGCCGTGCGCCGACCGATCAGGAAATCTCGAACGAGATGGAGGAGCCCGTGGAGACAATCCGGGCTCTTCGTCGCGTAGCGGCGTCTGAGTTGAGCCTGGACGCACCCATCGATCGCTCCGATCGTGACAGTGCGAGCTTCGGAGAGCGTTTCTCGGGTGCCGAAGCATCAGACATTGAGATGGATGTCGAGGCGATTGCACGTCGCGATTTCCTTGAGACGATGTTCGAGCAATACCTGACGGAACGCGAGCGGAAGATTCTCTATCTCTACTACGGTCTGGACGACGGTGAAGAGAGGACACTCGAGGAGATCGGTTCCTTACTGGGCGTGACGCGCGAGCGCATTCGACAGATCAGGAACCGGGCTTTCGTGAAGCTCCGTGAGAGCCCGCACGGCGAGTCTCTGTCAGGATTCTGGGCTGCCAACTGACGCAGCCCCGGAGAGTCACCGCAGAACGAGGGCCCCGTCCACTAGGACGGGGCCCTTCTGTTTGCGGAACCGCCGGGGAATAGGGAGCGTACCACGTTCACGGTCCGTCCCACTTCGGTCCGCACGCTCACTCGAACCATCCGGTCCGTGAAGCTCTCACTCGGACATCTCCTCTTGGCTGTGATAGCCGGTGCCTGCTTTGCGAGCTTCGCACACGACGCGCGTGCTCAAGCACCGGAATCGTGGAACGGCGGCCGCGTGCTGGAGCTTGTGGATCAGGCCCAGGCTGTCCGGTCTTCGGTGGCCGTGGACTCGGCATTCCAATCCTACCGGGGAGAAGCCAAGGGATACGTCTACTTCTTCATCGATCGGCCCGATTCCGAGGAACGAACGCTCGTAAAGGCTGACCAAGTCGCTCTGGATCTGTTCTGGCGAGCCCCGAACGAGACCCGGCAACGCATCGTCGGGCTGAGGGACGAGAAAGTCCTTCCGACCAACATTCGTTATCACCTGGATCACCTCACCGTAGTCCAAGATGATTTCGGAGACTTCATTCGCCTCGGCGACGGCGATGAAGTAGAAGAGGTCCACCACCCTATCGGACCTGCGGGGCGGAGCCATTACGACTACCTCCTCGCCGACTCCCTCAGCATCAGCTACGGAAGTGGACCGGAAGAGATACGGGTCTATGAGGTAAGCGTCCGGCCTAAGAATTATGAAGCGCCTGGGTTCATTGGGTCGATCTACATCGATCGGGACACCGGTGCGATCGTGAGGATGAACTTCACGTTCACGCCGTCTTCGTACGTGGACCCCTACCTCGACTACATCCGAATCTCGCTAGACAACTCACTGTGGGACGGCCGGTACTGGCTCCCCTACCGACAGGAGGCCGAGCTACGTCGAGAACTCCCTGTACTGGACTTTCTGGCCGGCAGCATCATTCGCGGACGTTTCGAAATCGGGCAGTACGAATTCAATGCGGAAATTCCACGCCAGGTCTGGCTGACCCGAGGCGTCAGTGCCGCGAGTGAGGAAGAACGTCGTGCTTTCTCGTTTACGAGGGGACTTTTCGATGACCTGGAAGCTGAAGGTCTTTCGTCGTCTACAACGATCGAGGACATCCGGGCGCAGGCGAGCCAGGTCATTGGGCAGAGGTATCTGAGTGGGCTCTCGCCTTTGCGACTACATCTTGGTGCGGCCTCTGACGCGCTCCGCCACAACAGAGCGGAGGGTGCCTACTTCGGGGGCGGCCTTACCCTCCGGCCCGGTGGTGACGTGCTGCTGCGTACCTCCCTGGGTTATGCCCATGGACGCGGAGAGGGAGCGGCCTCGATTTCGGCATCAGGCGGACCCGGCAGGATCACCCCCAAGGTGCGGGCCTATTGGAACGATGTTCGCGACATGGGACAAACTCAGGGCGCGTCACGCCTGGTAAGCTCTCTCGGTTCGTCCTTCGGGATCCAAGACTACACGGACCCCTACTTCGCCCAGGGCATGAGCCTGAGCTTCTCGAGCGGGGATGCCTCCGCTCCTGCAGTCACGCTGCTCATGGAACGCCACGAGTCGGCAGAGGACGTCGTGTCCGAAGTACCCGGTGTCGACGCGAGGCGTGTGAAACGAATCGACGACGGCGTACTCGTCGCGCTGAACGTCATGCGCGCCATCGAGATCCCTGGAGCGGGGCAACTGACCGCGAACGCGAAGCTCGGCCGGTTGGGCGAACACACGTTCGGCACCCTACTGGGTGCGGCGAAGTGGCGTGTCGAGTCGATGCAGGAAGGTCGTCGCATCGACCTCAGCCTTGTGGCAGGCGTCACATCTGAAGGCACTCCGCAACAAGGACTCTTCCTCCTCGGCGGCCGAGGCACCCTTCCCGGCCACAGCTACCGGGACTTTGCCGGAACCCGATTCTGGCTCGCCTCATCCGAAGTGAACCTCCCCCTGCGATGGCCGCTCCTGAGCTTCCGAGCTTTTGCCGCAGCGGGCGGCACCTACTTCGGCGAACGCGTCCTAGTCGATCTGCTCCCAGATCGATGGCCCGGTAGCGACCAGGGTGGACTTCGGGGCTCCGTCGGAATCGGGGTCGCATTGGGCTGGGACGTGATCCGGCTCGATATGGCGCGCGGCGTTGGAGCGGGAGGCGGCTGGGAACTCATCTTCTCTGTCGCGCCACAGTTCCGCGACTGGCTCTAAGCCCCGCAGACGTAGCGCCGGGCGACAAGGCCCGGCGAACCAGGTTCGCCGGGCCTCCGTCTTACGCGGCTTCCTCCACGTCTTCGTCCTGCCCACCCAACTTCGAGCTGAGCATTACGACGCTGCTGACATGGATCTCAGCAGTCGGGATCGTGACACCGTCACGCTCATAGGTGTCGTACTCCAGGCGCCCTTCGATGTAGATGCGGTCACCAATTCGGATGAAGTCTTCCGCGTACTGAGCCTGGCGATTCCACAACGTTAGGCGGTGCCAATCAGTGCGCTCGGTCTCATCCGAATCGGCCGGAGCCCGGCGGTTCGTGGCGAGCGAAAAATGCGCGACCTTCGTCCCGCTCTTGGTCTGCTGAATGTCCGGGTCACGCCCGACGTTCCCCATCAGCGTGATCTTGTTTACGGATCGACTCATTCGACTCCCTCCCTTGGTGGTCCAACCCGCCCGGAGCGATCTCCGAGCTACGTACACCAAGGATGTGCTGGACACCGGGGCGTTAGGATGGCGGGAGGGGACTACTTGCACTCGTACCAATTCGCACCGACGCCCGAATCAGCCACGAGGGGCACGTTCAGCTCCATAGCCCCCTCCATGCGTGTGACCACTAAGTCACGCACAGCATCGACCTCGGCCTCAGGCACCTCGAGCAGCAGTTCATCGTGCACCTGGAGTAGGATGGTCGCAGACGTCTCAGCTTCGTCGAGTGCAGCCTGCACATCGATCATCGCCTTCTTCATGAGATCAGCAGCGGTGCCCTGAATGGGGGTATTCTGAGCTACCCGTTCACCGAATTGCCTCATGTTCCAGTTCCCCGAGCGGAGCTCGGGCACGTAGCGGCGGCGACCCATGAGCGTCTCGACGTATCCCTGGGTCTTCGCCATCTCGACCTGGGCGTCGAGATAGTCCCGCACTCCGGCAAAACGCTCGAAGTAGGTGGCAATGAACTGCTTCGCCTCCTCACGGGAGATGCCAAGCTGACGAGCCAAAGAGAACGGACCCTGCCCGTACAACGTGGCGAAGTTGACCGTCTTCGCCTGCCCCCGCATGTGACCGGAAACGTCATCGATGGGTACTTCGAAGATCACCGAGGCTGTTTGTTTGTGGACGTCGATGCCCTGAGTAAACGCCGTAACAAAGGCCTCGTCGCCCGAGAAGTGCGCCATGACGCGCAGCTCGATCTGGGAGTAGTCCACGGCCAAAAAGAGGTGCCCCGGCTTCGCCACGAAGCCCTTCCGGATCTCCCGACCCAGATCCGTCCGTATCGGGATGTTTTGGAGGTTGGGATCACTTGACGAAAGACGACCCGTGGCCGCGACGGCCTGGTTGAACGACGTGTGGATGCGGACAGTATTCTTGTTCACAAGAGCAGGAAGCGCTTCCACATAAGTGCCTCGCAGCTTCTCGAGCTCACGGTACTCCATCATCAGCCTCGGGACCTCGTGGCCCTGAGCTGCGAGCTCCTCTAGGACCGAGGCATCCGTAGAGGGTCCAGTCTTGGTCTTCTTGATGATGGGTAAGTCCAGCTTCTCGAAGAGCACCGTCCGCAGCTGCTGCGTCGAATTCATGTTGAAGTCGCCGCCAGAGAGCTTGAACACGTCCTCCTGGATCAAATCCAGCTCACGTTTGAGCTTGGAACGCATCGCCCGGAAGAAGTCCTCATCAATCGCAATCCCAGCCAATTCCATACGCAGGAGCATGGGCACGAGCGGCATTTCAAGTTGTGCCATGAGGTCACCCAACGAGTGCTCGTTGAGTTGTTCCTGGAAGTGCTCAGCCAACTGGCCCGCGAGATCCGCCTGTTCGCAGACATAGTCACGCGTCCGCTCCACCGGAGCCTCCGCAAACTCGATCTTGTTCCGCCCGCTCCCCACGACATCCGCGAGCCCAACCGCCTTGTGCGTATAGATCTCCATGGCGCGCACCCCAAGGCCATGGTCCCGCCGGCCTGGGTCGAGCACGTAACTCGCCACCATCGTGTCGAAGTTGAATCCGTCCAAACGAACACCGGCCTGGTGCAGCGCCCGGGCGATGTGCTTCAGATCGTGCCCGACCTTCTGAACAGAAGCGTCCTCGAGCACAGCCCTCAAGGCGACCATTTCAGCGGAATCGAGCGCGGGGAGATTGGTCACGACCCCTGGGCCCTCTCCTTCGAAGGTCAATTCGAAAGGCTGATGATGCGCAAAGGGCAGATACCACGCAGATCCACCCTCAATCGACAGGCCAAGTGCGACGAGGGAGCCCTTTAGGGGATCTTCTGCGGACGAGTGGCAGGAGACGGCGACCCGTCCCTCCCTCGCGACCGCCGCAACAATCGCGGCGACTCCATCAACCGTATTTACGACCTCATAATCGACATCGGCCTTGTCCAGCTCAGCAGTCGCTACCCCACTGATCTCGGCGACTGTCGCAAACTGGTCGGCGAGTCGTCTAAACTCGAGCTGCACAAAAATGTCACGCAGTGCCTCGCTGTCTGGCTCGCCCACTTTCAAAGCGTCGAGGTCGAGCTCCACATCCAGGTCCGTCATAATCGTGACGAGCTGCTTGGAAAGCCGAACCATATCAGCGTTTTCCGTGAGCGACTTGGACGCCCGAGGAGGCTTGAGCTCCGCGGCATGCTCAATCAGCGCTTCGATGTCCGGATGCTGTTCTAGCAAGATGACTGCGGTCTTAGGGCCGATTCCCGCGGCGCCGGGAACGTTGTCCGAAGAATCCCCGACCAAGGCCAAGTAGTCCGCGATCTGGTGCGGCGGGATCCCGAACTTCTCGTCCGCATTTTCCTCGGTGACCCAGTCCGCGGCGACGCCCGTCGCACCGCCCCGCCCCGGATTCATGAGGTGGACGCTCGGCCCGACCAATTGGTAAAAGTCCTTGTCACCCGAGACGATTACGGCCTCTAGGCCGGCCGCAGCAGCCTTCGTGGCGAGCGTCCCGATCACATCGTCGGCTTCATATCCGTCGAGCTCGATGATGGGGTCGTTGAAGCCCTCCACGATGTCACGCACCCGCCCCAGGCTCGCCCGCAGATCATCCGGCATCTTTTCGCGAGTTGCCTTGTACTCCGGATAGATCTCGTCCCGGAACGAATCCCCGGCGTCGAACACGACCGCAAGGTAGTCCGGGGAAAAGTCCTCCCGGATGTCCATGAGGAACCGAGTGAAGCCAAAGGGCGCCGAAGTGTTCTCTCCGGCGGCGTTGGAAAGGGGGCGGTTGATGAACGCGAAGTACGAACGATAGATGAGCGCGTACGCGTCGATCAAGAAAATGCGCGGCTTGGTCTTAGGGGGGATCTGCAAGGTGACGTCGATCGGGTGGACTGTGAATGTGCCGCTGAAGTGGGTCGAATCGCCCCACAGAGGGTGAAGATAGAACGCCTTGGACTACGACGCGAAGGCGGTCACTGTGCAACAAAAAGCGCCCCACGGCCGTGAAGCCGAGAGCGCTTGGGGACCCGGTGAGGGGCGTCAGGCTCTGATGACTTTGTCCGCCTGAGATCCGTTTTCCGATTCTCGGACCTCGAATTCGACATCCTCACCTTCGGCGAGCGTTCGAAAACCTTCACTCTCAATGGCAGAGAAGTGAACGAAAATATCATCATCTTCCTGCGGATGAATGAAGCCGTATCCCTTCGAGTCGTTGAACCACTTCACGGTCCCTTTGGCGAATTCACCTTAGGAGTGGACCCACGGACTGCGCAGGCGATCCAGAACGGCGGCTAGGATTTCTGAAGAGCTTGAGGGGGAAGTGGCGCCAACTCGCCCTCGCGGCAACCTCTCCCGGCTACTCATGCCCCAGGATGATCGGCCCATAGAGCGCGCGATACACCCCAACGTTTCGACGCACATTCTTCACGTAGCCCCGCGTCTCCACAAAAGGAATTCGCTCCGTAAAACGAAGCGGATCTGCGGCCTCCGGGTACCGGCTCCAACGCGTCGCCCGAGTGGGCCCGGCATTGTACGCGGAGAGCACGAGCGGAAGATCGTTATCGTAGCGAGCACTCATGTCCACAAAGAACGCCGCACCGAGGTGCAGGTTCACTTCGGGAGCCGTGAGGTTGATCTCGCGAAAACCCCGGGGGCCATGGGTCCGTGCCAACTCCGCACCCGTTGGAGGCATGACCTGCATGAGGCCGACCGCCCCGGCGTGACTCACGATATCCGCCTTGAACGCCGATTCCTGCCGAATAATCGAGGCCATCGTGATCGGATCGATGCCCCACTCGGCAGCCTCACGCTGCACCAGCGCGCGATATGGGAATGGGAAGGCCACTCGTATCAAACGACTGTCCCACTCATGCCCATCGTCGCGTAGCGCCCACCCCAGATTGATCCCATCGATCGTGCGGCCACGCTCAATGAGCGCCTCCGCTAAGCTGAGCATGTCGCCCATGTTTGGGCGTGCCTGCGCCCGAAGCTCCGAGATCTCGTTCGACACAGCCCGCTCGAGGCCAGACTCCGTATACAGATCGATGGATCCAAGGCCCTCCGTGAGCCACTCAGGAACGTCCGTAGCCTGGCCATCAGGGACGTCGACACCGAACTGCTCCCCGAAGAGGTCCGCCCCCATCACACCGTAATAAGAGACCGGATCACCTCTCGAAATCCGATCGATGTGAGCACGAGCAGAGGTCGTGTCGCCCAGTTCCAGGCGGGTGCGACCGGCCCAGTACGAGGCCTCCTGCCAGCGGCGACCGTTCGGGAAATCGACCAGATAGGACTCATAACCGTCCACAGCCGCAGCAAGATCGTTGCGACCAATGTAAATCTGACCTGCCCGCATTCTGGATTGGCCGGCGCGGGCATGCGCACGGGCGTTCGCCGCAACGAACGCATACTGCTCGAGGGCGGTATCGAGGCGACCTCCTGTGTGTGCCTGGTCCGCGCGCGTAAACACAATCTCGGCAGCCTGAGGGCTACCCGGATACTCCTCAATGAGCCAACGACGCAGAGTACTCACTTGGCTCGTGAGACCTTGCCGGCGCCTTAGTTGCGCCCAGACGTCGAGGTTGCGCGGTCCGAGCGTCGGGTCGCTGGTGCCCTCACGAATGGCACGGAATTCCTCGATGGCCTCGTCCTGTCGACTCCGCACCGTGCCCATGAGTCGAGCCCGCTCGATCAGCATCGACGTCGGGGCATCTTCTTCACTTCCGGCGGCCATCCGGACGACTCGATCGTATCCGATCAAGGCCCTACGCCCGTCTCCGGCACGGTCGAGGCTCCTAGCCAGTTGAAGCGTGACCGCTTGATCCGAGTCGTTGAGGTCCATGAGCGGCGCGGCCGCCCGAGCCTGCGTGGCGCGTGAACCGTCCGCAAACGCTTCGACAAGGAATACGCGGGCTTCCACCGTGTCTCCCCCCGTCAGGGTCAGTCGACCTAAGTCAGCTGCTATGGCAGCCCTACGCGAGCCAGAAAAGGCGGTGTGCATCTCGCGATACATCCCTAGTGCTCGCGCCGTGTCTCCGGCCTCAACGAGTGCATCCGGCAAGACTCGCCACAAGAGGTCATTCGCCGCTGGTTCACTTATGCGGCGCAATAACTCCTCGAGCGCCTCAACATCGCCATCGAGTCCCAGTGCAAGATCCACCGAGAGCCAGCTGACAAGCCTCAAGGCAGCCTCGGGGCGGTCCATCAGAGCCAGAGACTCATCTCGCGAGCCCGATTCCCAGAGCGCTCGGGCACCTCGAATCAGAGCCGTTTGATATCGCTTGGACACGCTGGGTGCAGTGTGTAAGAACGCCTGGTAAGCCGCGGCCGCCGCGATCGACTCACCCAGTCCTTCCTCCCCCCGGCCGAGCAAGTAGAAGCCGGCGCCGGCGCCTTCCGTCCCGATCCACGACGCTTCACGCAGTAGCTCTACAACGCCACGCCAGTTGTTCCATCCGGCTTCAGCTCGGGCGAGCAGCAGGACATCCGCGGGAGATCCTTCCGCAGCGCCTTCTTCCCGGAGTAGCCGTGACGCGTGCCAGAACCGGCCGGCCTCGAATTCTGCGACGGCTGAATCGGAAACGAGCGCCACCGGACCCGCGGAATAGCGGGCCGGGATCGTAGCGCCAGCGAGGGCGACAACGATGAGGGCAGTATGGGAGAGGCGTCGGGTCATGGGTCCGAGGTAAAGACACGCGCGCATGGCATATCGCTGGAGTCACGCGGGAGTTCCACGACCGGGCCCGGGCGCCCCGTTTGGAGGGGGGTAGAAGCTACGGACAGGGCGAGGCTAGGGCGACGTCCCGTCCACCAAACAAAAAAGAGGCCGCCCCCTAAAGGGGCGGCCTCTTTAGCCTGCTTGCGTGGCAAGGATCAGCCAGTGCGTCCGTGCTCGATGGCATGGAGCGTGTCGACCATCTTCTGAGCCGACTCTTCCATGTCGATCACCAGACCATCGATACGGGACACGAAATAGTTGTGTCCGATCGATACCGGGATGGCGATCATCAGACCGATGGCGGTCGTAAGCAGCGCGACCTTAATACCACCAGCAACCAGCGTTGCCTCAACCTCACCTGCCGCCTCAATAGATTCGAAGGCGATGATCATACCGATAACGGTACCGAGGAAGCCGAGGAGCGGCGCGATGTTCGTCAGCGTCGCGAGGATCACGAGACCCTTCTCAAGCTTGCTCATCTCGATGAGGCCTTGGTTCTCAATGGCCTTCATCACACGGTCCGTTCCCTCTTCGTGGCGCTCGAGGCCAGCGTAAAGAATGTTCGCGGCCGGCGCGTCGGTGTCCCGCGTCAACTCGAGAGCTTCACCGATCCTCTGCTGCGTCAGGAGCTCGTCGACGTCCTGCAGAATCTTCTTCGTCTTAATGGCCTTACCCGTAAGGCTGACGAATTTGATCATGATCACGACGAGCCCGATCAGCAGACAGAGAGCCAGCGGCCAGCGCATGAATCCCGTATCACCCCAGAGCCCCACCACTGTTTCTGAGAGAGTCTGATCCGTAACCTCGAGGCCCGGAATTTGAAGCAGTGCGCCGTAGAGTTGAATCGCCAAAGCGACCTCCAGCCGTTGTTCTTCGTTTGTGTTACAGAACCCCCTCGCACACGGGTGCGACGGGGCGCGGATTTCGTAGAGGGTCGGATTATGGCCCTCACCCAAAAAGGTGTCAACCCCTTATCAGGCGCCATGATCAACCTTGTGACACGCGGTAAAGTGCTGGGTTCGCCTTGCCTCCAGCAAAGGTATATCCGTTGTGCACAAAGCATCCTTACCGGGGTGGAAACAGCGCGTGTGAAACGGACATCCAGAGGGAGGATCTATCGGGCTCGGGACGTCCCCTTCTAGCACGATCCGAGTGCGGTCTTCCCGCCCGGACGGGTCGGGCCGCGGCACCGCGGAAAGCAGTGCCTGAGTATACGGGTGCTGCGGATTTCGGTACAACGACTCAGAATCCGCCATTTCTACGATACGCCCGAGGTACATCACAGCGACCCGATCGCTGAAGTGTTCCACGAGAGCCAGGTCGTGAGCAATGAACAGATAGGTGAGGCCGAGATCGGCCTGCAGATCTTGAAGCAGGTTCACTACCTGAGCCTGTACGGAAACATCCAGCGCCGAGACTGGCTCATCGAGAATCAAAAAGTCCGGCTCGACAGACAAAGCGCGTGCGATCCCCAATCTCTGTCGCTGGCCGCCACTGAACTCATGTGGGTAGCGATCAATGTGCTCAGAACGAAGCCCAACCCGCTCCAAGATCTCCACTGCTCGCGCCCTCCGGTTCGGCTGCCCCAACCCATGCACGTAGAGTGCCTCTTCCAGCATCGCACCCACAGACATCCGAGGGTTCAGAGAACCGAATGGATCCTGGAAAACGAATTGAGCCCGTCTCCGCATCGCACGGAGTCCGCTCCGGTCCATCCCGCGCACGTCCTGACCATCGAAATGGACAGAACCGGAGGTCGGTTCTATAAGACGGAGCAAGGCTCGCCCCGTCGTCGACTTCCCACAGCCCGACTCCCCTACCAGCCCTAGGGTTTCACCGGACCAGAGATCGAAGGAGACGCCGTCTACGGCCTTCACATCCCCCCCTGAGCGCCCGAACAAACCCCTGCTGCCGGGGAAGTGCATCTCAAGGTCACGCACCTTGAGGAGCGGCTCAGAGCTTCGGTCGATGGGACGGTTGTTCATGGAGCAGATCCGCGGACTCTCAGGTCGCTTTTCCAACAACGTGACGTCCGGCCTGCGTCGCCAATCTCAACCAAAGCCTGATGGGAGGCGCACCCGTCCTCCGATTGTGAACATCGCTGACGGAAGCGGCATCCCGCCGGCCAGTCAGTGGGGCTCGGGACCGTGCCGGGAATCGGATTCAGCCGAGCCCCCGCCCGATCGATGGAGGGAAGGGAATCCATCAATCCTTTCGTGTACGGGTGCTTGGGCGAGGAAAAAATCTGCTCAACGGTACCGGTCTCAACGACTTGCCCGGCATACATCACCACGACCCGATCACAGACTTCCGCTACGACACCCAAGTCATGGGTGATGAGCATGACCGCCATACCGTACCGCCCCCGAAGTGGAGCCAGAAGCTCTAGGATTTGCGCCTGGATGGTCACGTCCAAGGCGGTGGTGGGCTCATCGGCAATCAGGAGCTTCGGCTCGCATGACAGAGCCATCGCGATCATGACTCGCTGCCGCATGCCTCCAGACAGTTGGTGTGGATACTGGTCCAAGCGGCGCTCAGCTTCCGAGATCCCAACTTCGGTAAGGAGTCGGCCGGCCTCGACGCGAGCTGCCTTGCGGCCCATACCTCGATGGAGACGAAGGGACTCCGCAATTTGATTGCCCACCGAAAAGACTGGGTTCAACGAACTCATCGGCTCTTGGAAGATCATGGAGATCTCGTTGCCCCGAAGCGCTCGCAGTCTGGCTTCCGTCGCCCCGACAAGCTCCTCTCCCTCGAAGAGAATGGAGCTGGATTCCATGACCTCCGCCGGCGGCTGAGGCAGCAACCCGAGCACGGAAAGTGACGTCACGGTCTTCCCGCAACCGGACTCACCGACGATGCCGAGCGTCTCTCCCTCCATGACGTCGAAAGAGACTCCATCCACGGCCTTGGCGATGCCCTGGTCCGTATGGAACCAGGTGCGCAGGTCGCGAACGGAAAGCAGCACATTACTCATGAGCGAAGTCTCGGGTCGAGCGCATCACGAAGTCCGTCACCTACCAGGTTGAACGAAAGAACGGTGAATACGATGGCGAGTCCTGGGAAAGTCGCGATCCACCACGCGTTCAACATGACCTCTTGGCCGTCTGCGACCATGTTGCCCCACGACGGGGTAGAACTTGGAAGGCCGACCCCGAGAAACGACAGCCCCGCCTCTAGCACGATCGTGTTTCCCACGCCTAAGGTCGCGGCCACGATGACCGGCGCGAGGGCATTTGGAATGAGGTGCTTCAGAATGATGCGCCGCTTCGAGTAACCCAACGCCTGAGCCGCCTGGACGAACTCACGTTCGCGGAGCGAGAGAACCTCACCGCGGACGATTCGAGCCGTCGCAGGCCAAAGCGTCAGTCCCAGCACGACAACGATCAAGGAGAACGAGGGCCGGAACACTGCCACGATCGTGAGGAGGAGGATGAGCCTTGGAAAAGAGATCACCATGTCGACGAAGCGCATGACGACGGCGTCGACATAACCTCCGAGGTAGCCCGCGACCGAACCCACGAGTGTGCCGATCGTGACCGCAATCCCCATCGCCAAGAGTCCGATGGTGAGCGAAATGCGGGCGCCGTACAACAATCTTGTGAAGACATCGCGGCCGTATTCGTCGGTCCCCAACAGGTGCGCCTCCGACATCCCAAGGAAGCGTCCGTCGACCAAGTTCTCGGCCTGCGCCAACGGATCCAGTGGCGTGATGAGGGGCGTGAGGATCGCCACCAGGTAGAGCAGGACCAGCATGATGAGTCCCACTACGGCAGTCCGGTTCCGCGAGAAGGCGCGGAGCGCGAGATCCCACTGACTGACCCCGACGACCCGGGCCACTCTAGTGCGACTCACGTCGAACCACGACCAGAGCCACATCCCCACGAGCCCCCCGACTAGAGTGAGCACGGCGAACTTGTCGTCCCATGCGCCGCGCATCGCCCCGGGGATCAACTCGAATGAGGCCGCAGCAATCCACAGATGACCGCACCAAATCAGCAACGCCATCGAGCCGACGCCCCATCGGCCATCGAGAATCTGGGGCAACCCAGGAAACGCCAAGGAGAGGATCCTGTTGCGTACGGACCGTGCGGGCTCAGTCATACCGAATCCTGGGGTCGACCACAGCGTACAGAGCATCTGCCATGAGATTCCCCAGAACCACGAACGTCGCAAAAAAGAAGCTCCCACCCATGATCATCGCGTAGTCACGCTGGCCGATGGCCAGAACCATCGCCCTACCCATGCCCGGCCATGCGAAGACGCTCTCGATAAGCACGGTCCCACTGAACAAGACCGGGATGTAGAGGCCCAGGATCGTGATGATCGGAATCAGCGAATTCCGTAACGCGTGCTTGAAAATGACGGTACGCTCGGGGAGGCCCTTCGCTCTGGCGGTCCGCACAAAATCCTGGCGGATCACTTCGAGCATACTGGAGCGCATATAACGGGCAATGCCCGCCGTGAGTACGAGCGAGAGCGAAAGAGTGGGAAGAACGAGATGCCAGATACGGTCGCCAACCCTCCCCCAGAAGCTCAAAAGCTGGTACTCGTCGCCGTTCATAGCCGATACGGGAAACGAGATCGGCCAGTCCCAAAACGCGGGCCCGGCCATGTAGCTCAGCGTCAGCATGAGCATAAGAGCCAGCCAGAACGACGGCATGGAATAGAAGAACAGAAGCCCGACGCTCAGCGTCGAATCCAGCACCGAGTACTGTCGCACCGCCTGTATGGCTCCGAGCACGACCCCGAAAAAGAGGGACAGCACTAGCGCTGAGGCACTCAGCAATAGGGTATTGGGAAGCAACTCGCGGATCACATCGATGGCAGGTCGGCCGTACCTAACGCTATGGCCGAAGTCACCCCGAAGCGTCGCGCTGAGCCACTTGCCGTAGCGGACGTGAACGGGGCGATCGAGGCCAAAATTGACACGCATTTGCTCGGCTGACTCGGCAGTCATGCCGGGGCTCAAGAAGGTGTCGATGGGATCGCCCGGTGCGGCATTGACCACAAAAAATATGATGGTCGAGATACCAAAGATGAGCGGCACTGAACTGAGCACACGGCGAAGCAGGTACTTCGTCACGTCAGGTCAGGACCTGGAGGAAAAGAACCGCCTCAACGACTCGCCGGATCCAAATACCACCCGCGAACGCTGACCCACTCCCCTCGAGCATCTGCCGTCACGCCTTTCAGGCGCTTACTCACGCCATCCAGCTGGTCTGGATAGTAGAAGAATGTGTAGGGGTGCTCCCGGTCCAGGGCCCGCTGGTATTCGGACCAGAGCTGGATGGCTTCGTCACGATCCACCACGAAGCTGAGCTCATCGAGGAGTCTGTCGATCTCAGCATTGTTGGTCCCTGACCACGCGAACGGCTGATCGATTCGCTCGGAATGGAAGAGGTTCATGTCATCCAGCTTGTACTCGACCACCCAACCCATCACCACACCGTCGAATTCACGCTCGGGTGAGTTGATTTGACCCAGGAGCGTGGGGAAGTCGACCACCTCAGGCGTTGCCGTGATGCCAACCTGGCTCAGCTGAGTCTGCATGATCTCGGCGATGTTCTGCCTCTGTCGATTTCCAGTGTTGTACTTGATGGAGAACTCGAGCGGCAATCCGTCTGCGTTCTCACGCACACCGTCTCCGTCACGATCCTGCCAGCCAGCTTCGTCCAAGAGGGCGGACGCCCCTGCTCTGTCGTACGCCGTCCCGAAGTCTGGACCATCGTCGTACGCCCAGTGGAACGGCGGGACGCTGGAATTCGCCACGATACCATATCCCTGCTGAATCGCTTGAACAATTTCTGGGCGATTCGTCGCCATCGTGATGGCCCGGCGAACCCGGGAATCTGCGAACTGCGGCCTGCGCGCATTCCAAACGACCATCACGTAATTGCGGAACGTGAAATTGAGCAGGTCGGCGCTTGGCGCATCGATGATCTGCTCCGCCTGGTCAGGCCGAACCTTGATGTAAATCTCGAGGTTGTCAGTGAGCAACTCGGTGAGGAGCGTCGTCTGTTCGGGGATCATTCTGTAGATGTAACGATCCAAGAACGGGCGGCCGCCGAGCGCCTCTGGAAACACCGGGTTGGCGGTAAAAATCCACCGGTCGTCGATGTCATGGGAGTCGAAGACGAACGGACCATTTCCAACTGGGCACTGAGATCCGTAGGGGTGTGCCCCGATTTCGTCGTGCGGCACATCGCCAAGAAGGTGCTCGGGCATGATCGCGACACTGCGCCACGGGTCGAGAAAATCGGCGTGCGGCCTGAGGCGCATCTTGATCGTGAAGTCGTCGACGATCTCGATCGCATCTGATCCCTGCTCGTAGTGATCCCAATACGAGGAATTTGGGAACGCCGTGGCGGGATCTGTAACCACCGCGAAGGTGAACGCCACATCATGGGCGTCCGTCTGTTCGCCATCATGCCACATGACATCCTGACGGATGTGCCAGGTGATCTCGGTGTTGTCTTCGCTGATCTCCCATGACTCGGCCAAGTACGGGCGTGGAGTCCCGTCCGCATCGTAGTCAAGCAACGTCATCAAGTTCACGAATTGATGATGCTGGACGGCGGAGTAGTCCATCCCTCCTGCCACGTTCATCCCTCCAGCCAACTCACCCGCACCACCTGCGACGGCGGTGCCTCCGTATCGCTCGTCGGAGGGTACCGGATTGTCCGCCCGTGCCTCCGCCATAAAGGCGCTGACCACCGGGAGCACCTGCTGGCAGAAGGGATCGCTAGAAGCCACGCCCCCACCATCACCGCCGCATGCGCCGAACATGAGCGCTGCCGCGCACGCCAAAGACCGCTTCATCTGTGTGCTCCCTTTACAGACCACTATTTGGACCAAGTCCATTCGTCGGTCGTGTATCGCTCCTTCTCCAACCAGTCCGCCTCTGCGATCTCGCCCGACCGGTACGCGCCATCACTCCAATCGCCGCCGAGAGCCAGCTTCAGTCCTCGAGTCAGCGCTTCTGCCAGGTCATCCCCGTCGATCTCACCAATCAGCGACACCAACGTGGCCGGAGGGGCCGTGTCGTCTACCCCGCCGCCAAGACTGGCCAGGAGTGATTGATCACCCGCGAGCATGATGGACCCGTGCTGAAGCACTGAACTGCCGAGGCGTACCTGCGCGCTGCCGACAAGCTTGCGGCCTTGGGCCATGACTTCACCTGGCGCCGGCACCCGAAAACACGGACCCGCATCTGGGGAAAGAGCGACCCCACCCACCGCGACAGAAACCTCCGCACCCAACTCAGCCAGCCCGGAGGCCAACCCCTCGTTCACTTTCTTATAGATGCCGCGAGGTCCACCGTACATCCGATCAGGCAACACGACCGAGTACGTGGCCTCCATGTCATGCAGAACGGCTCGTCCGCCCGTGGGGCGTCTGACGAACTCGATCCCTTTGTTGGCACCCGCCGCACGGTCGTAGTGCTCCTTCGCAGGTTCATTGCGACCGAACGAGACCGTAGGCGAAGCCCACGTATAGAGTCGAAGCACACCCTCCCTCGGGCGAGGCGTTAGAGCGAGGGCATGGTCCAGGGACATGTTGCGCGCCCCGGACAGAGGGTCGTCTCGTATGACCCGCCACTTGATCCCAGCAGTCGACATTAAAATTCCAAAACGGTGCCAGGGGACATGAGACCCATGAAGATCACCTTCGCCATGATGTGCTCCCCAACTGGATTCTTGAGTCTTCGGCCACGGCCCGCTACTGACCGCACGGTACTATGAGGTTTCCCAGCAGCCAAAGCGAGCGTGTTACCGCCGCACTTCCATCAATGTGAGCCTCGAAGACCGACCCGATGGAAGCGCTCGAAGCGAACTGCCTACTCCGTACCGGCGTCCGAGTAGGCCTCGATAGGCGGGCACGCACAAATGAGGTTCCGGTCACCGTGCGCGTTGTTCACACGCCGCACGTGGGGCCAGAACTTGAAATCCCGCGTCCATGCCGCCGGATACGCCGCGTGGCTCCTGGTATACGCGTGACCCCACTCGTCCGCCGTGACCATGGCTGCAGTATGGGGCGCATGCTTGAGTGCGTTGTCCTCACGATCCGAGAGGCCCATCTCCACCTGGTGGACCTCAGCACGAATCGCAACGAGCGCGTCCACGAAACGATTCAGCTCGGAGAGCGGCTCACTCTCGGTCGGCTCGACCATCAGTGTGCCTGCAACCGGGAACGAGACCGTGGGGGCATGGAAGCCGTAGTCAATGAGGCGCTTCGCCACATCCTCTTCCGTGATCCCCGTTTCCTTCTTCAGTGGACGTAGATCGATGATGAACTCATGCGCTACCAAGCCGTTGTCGCCGCGATAGAGGATCGGGTAGTACTCCTCCAACCGCTTAACCATGTAGTTGGCGTTCAGGATCGCGACCTCAGAGGCCGTACGGACTCCGTCGGGCCCGAGCATGGCGATATAGGCCCACGAAATCGTCAGAATGCTCGCGCTTCCCCACGCCGCCGCAGACACCGGACCGATCGCCTTGGCTCCGCCCACAGTGTGAAGCGGATGCCCAGGGAGGTACGGAGCGAGCTTGTCGTTGACACAAATCGGACCCATACCGGGCCCACCACCACCGTGAGGAATAGCGAACGTCTTGTGAAGATTGATGTGGCAGACGTCGGCACCGTAGTCACCTGGACGAGCCAGGCCGACCTGAGCGTTCAGATTGGCGCCATCCAGGTAGACCATGCCCCCGTTCTCATGGACGATCCGCGTCACGTCGACGATCTCCTCTTCAAACACACCGTGCGTCGAGGGATACGTCACCATGATCGCCGCGAGGTTGTCCGCGTGCTCTCCCGCCTTGGCTTCCAAGTCGGCCACGTCGATCGTGCCGTCGTCCGTGCTTTTAACGACCACGACCTTCATTCCTGCCATGACCGCACTCGCCGGATTCGTACCATGAGCTGAGGCAGGAATGAGGCAAATATCACGGTGATGATCGTTCCGATCTTCGTGGTAAGCCTTGATGACCAAGAGTCCAGCGTACTCCCCCTGGGCTCCCGAATTGGGCTGCAACGATGTCGCGGTGAAGCCACTGATCTCAGCGAGCCAGGCTTCGAGCTCCGAGAAGATCACCTGATAACCACCCGCCTGATCGATGGGGGCGAACGGGTGCATCCTGCCCATCTCTGGCCACGTGACCGCCTCCATCTGGCTGGTCGCGTTCAGCTTCATGGTGCACGATCCCAGTGGGATCATGCTGGCATTCAGCGAGAGATCTCTCGATTCGAGCTTGTGCAGGTAGCGCAGCATCTCGGTTTCGGAGTGATAACTGTTGAACACAGGGTGCTCGAGATATGCACTGGCACGGCTCGCCCAGTCAGGCAGCTCTGGCGCCCCACCCTGCTCCGACAGACCACGCGCGGTGACTTCGGTGGCCTGGCCGGAATTGAAGATCTCGAACAGCTCGTCGATGTCGTCCGCGGTCGCGACCTCATCCAGCGCAATCCCGATCGTACCGTCGCCGAAGTCTCGCAGGTTGATGCCTCGCTCGATCCCGAGCGCGAGGATCTCACCGGCATCACCCTCGGGCCGGACGTGCACCGTGTCGAAGAAAGTCTCGGAGAGCAGCTCATGCCCCTGGAGCTCGAGTCCCGCAGCGAGCACTCCGGCTAATTCACGGATCCGCGTTGCGATGGCGCGCACTCCGTCCGGTCCATGATAGACCGCATAGGCCCCGGCCATGATTGCGAGCAGGACCTGCGCCGTGCAGATGTTCGACGTCGCCTTCTCACGGCGGATGTGTTGCTCCCGTGTCTGGAGCGCCATGCGCAGTGCCCGGTTGCCATCGACGTCGACCGACACACCAATGATGCGACCCGGGAGTTTTCGCTTGAACGACTCGGTCGCGGCCATGAACGCCGCGTGCGGGCCGCCAAAGCCCATCGGCACGCCGAAGCGCTGAGAGTTGCCGACCACGACATCCGCGCCCCACTCGCCCGGCGGCGTCAGCAGGGCCAGCGACATCAGATCTGTCGCAACAACAACGACTGCACCCAAGGTCGAGGCCCTCGACGCGAACGAGCGATAGTCCAATACGCTTCCGTCCGTAGCCGGATACTGGAGCAGCACTCCAAACACATTGTCACTCAGCTCGTAGCTGTCGTGGTCATCCACCACCACCTCAATCCCCAGCGGCCACGCGCGAGTCTTCACGACCTCAATGGTCTGCGGGTGGCACAACTCGGACACGAAGAAGATGTTCGCGTCGCCCTTGGATTCACCATGTGCCAAGTGCATCGCTTCCGCCGCGGCGGTCCCCTCGTCGAGCAGCGACGCATTCGCGATGGGGAGGCCCGTGAGGTCGATCACCATCGTCTGGTAGTTCAACAGGGCCTCCAAACGACCCTGGGCAATCTCGGCCTGGTAGGGCGTGTACTGCGTATACCAGCCGGGGTTTTCCATGATGTTCCGCAGAATGACGCCGGGGACGATCGTGTCGCTGTACCCCAGCCCCAGGTACGACCGGAAGACCTTGTTCTGGGAAGCCACTTCGCGAACGCGCAACATGAGCTGCGCCTCGGTCAAGGCTCCCGGAAGGTCGAGCTCACCCTCCATGCGAATGGCGTGAGGCACGGTGTCGTCGATAAGCCCCGCGAGTCCGTCGTATCCGACGACGCCGAGCATTGAATCGATTTCAGAGGAGCGAGGGCCGAGGTGCCGAGCCTCGAAATCTGCGGGCGAGTCGATGCGGTTCATGCCTGCCACAATCCCATGTAGTAAGGGTCGCGATCGCCCTGGAGGCAGACCGCGACCCATGAATTTCTTGATTTCGCGCAGAGCTTCGGCGCTAGCCGATGTGGTCCGCGTATGCGTCCGAGTTGAGGAGCTCGTCGAGGTCGCCCTCGTTAGCCACCCTGAGCTTGACCATCCAACCCTCACCATAGGGATCGGAGTTCACCAGCGACGGATCATCGTCGAGGGCAGCGTTGACCCCGACGATCTCACCCTGCACAGGGCAGTATAGATCGCTCACGGCCTTCACGGCCTCGATGGTACCGAAGACGTCCATACGATTGAAAGATGCTCCGCCGTCGGGGAGCTCGACGAAGACGACGTCTCCGAGCTCGCCCTGGGCATAGTCCGTGACCCCCACGATGTACACGCCGGCCTCGTCGGTCGGCTTGAGGTACTCATGCTCTTCCGTGTAAGTCAGGTCGCTGGGGATGTCGGACATACGTGTCTCCAGGGTGTTCCAAGGTACTGTCGAGCCATCAGGATGACGGCGGATCGCCGCGAGGTCAAGGCTAGTAATTTGGCTTCGTACGAAGCTTATCGGGGCTCCTCATTCCCACCCTCCGCCATAGATGCCGATCCGCACGAAGCTCAAACTCCCCGACGGATTGAGGCACTGGGCCCAAGCACGGGCGCGCAGGGCCTCGTAGGATTAGATTGTTGTGCTATCCCGTCCGATTCCGGAGTAGCGACCAACAGCTCAGTACCACCGTACAGAAGATGTAGACGCATGTCGCTCATTACTGACACCCAGCCTGCCCTCACAACTCTGAGTGAGCAGGAGCAGATGTTCCAGGAGGCCGTGCGTGATTTCGCGACGGCCGAGATCGCCCCGAAGGTGAGGGAGATGGACGAAGCCCAGCAGATAGACGCGGGCATTATCCAACAGCTCTTTGAGCTCGGTCTCATGGGCATCGAGATCCCTGAGATGTACGGCGGCACCGGTGCGGATTTTTTCACATCCATTTTGGTGGTGGAGGAACTCTCACGCGTCGACCCGTCCATCGGCGTGTTGGTGGACGTGCAGAACACCTTGGTCGTGAACGCGTTCACCCGCTGGGGTTCCGAGGAACTGAAAGCCAAGTACATGCCGATGCTGGCCACCGGCAGTATTGGTGCGTACGCGCTCTCTGAAGCTGGAAGCGGCTCTGACGCCTTCGCCCTCACGTGCCGTGCCACTCAGGACGGCAATGACTGGGTGCTCAACGGTCAGAAGCTGTGGATCACAAACGGAAACGAAGCCGAGATCTTCATCGTGTTCGCGACCGTCGATACAGATGCGGGCTACAAGGGCATCACAGCATTCGTTGTCGAGAAGGCCTTCGACGGCTTCACGGTGGGTAAGAAGGAAGACAAGCTCGGCATCCGTGCGTCCTCCACAACTGAATTGCTCTTCGACAACGTCCGAATCTCTCCTGAGAACGTGCTCGGCGAAGTGGGTTGCGGATATAAGACCGCGATCGAGACACTCAACGAGGGCCGAATCGGGATCGGAGCTCAGATGCTCGGGCTGGCCCAGGGTGCGTTGAACCACACCGTCCGCTACGTAAAGGAACGCGAGCAGTTCGGGAGAGCGATCGGGTCATTCCAGGGCGTCCAGTTCCAACTCGCAGAAATGGTGACCGAGATCGAAGCGGCTCGACTGCTGGTCTACAACGCTGCGCGCCTCAAAGACGCCGGTCAGCCCTTCCTCACCCAGGCTGCCATGGCGAAGCTCTACGCTTCTGAGATGGCCCAACGTGTGGCATCCATGTGCATCGACCTTCACGGTGGGTACGGCTTCACCAAGGAATATCCGGTGGAAAAGCTCTATCGTGATGCGAAGGTCGGCACGATCTACGAAGGCACGTCCAACATGCAAAAACAGACCATTGCCAAGGTGCTCATGAGATGAGTTATATGATCCCCTCCCTGGGACTCATCACATTTGGGTTCTGGGAGATTCTGCTGGTGCTCGGCATCGTGATGGTACTTTTCGGGGCGAAGAAGCTGCCGCTCTTGGCTCGCGGACTCGGCGCGGGTATTCGGAATTTCAAGGGGGAGCTGAGCGATCCCGAAGACGGGGACGAGTAGGGGAGACTGCCCTGTCTGATTCGCCGCTTGCCAACGTCGTGGTTGTCCTGGATCACCCCAAGGACCTCGTGAACATCGCCGGAGTCATCCGGGTGATGATGAACTTCGGTATCCCCTCGCTTCGTCTCGTAAATCCCGACGAGTTCGACGGATGGCGGATCGGGGGCATCGCTCACCGTAGCGAACACATCGTCGAGGCGGCGACCATCCATGACACGCTCGCCGACGCTGTCTCTGATGTGTCGTTCATCGTGGGGACCACCGCGAGGGCTCGAACCGCCGGGCGGGCTTACGTGCGCCCACGCGAGGCCGCCGAACGAGTGAGCGAACGCCTCAAAGAGGGGAAGGTCGCCATCCTCATGGGACGCGAGGATCGCGGACTCACCAACGAGGGTCTCGACCTCTGTCACGCGGTCACGATCATCCCCACAGACCCCGACTATTCGAGCCTGAACCTCGCCCAGGCCTTCCTCGTGCTCGGCTACGAGATGTTCATGGCCGCAGACGGGGGCGAAGACGAACTCCCGGTGGGCCGCCGCGCGACCCGTCCCCCTACGCAAGAAGAACTGGAAACGACCTTCGAGGTGATCGAGGCTGGTCTCGGGCGGATCGAATTCTTCAAGGCCCGTGAACCTGCTGCTGTAATGCGCACACTCCGCACCATCATCATGCGCGCGGAACCCGACCTTCGTGAAGCCAAGTTATTACGTGGGATCGGGTATGAAATCGGTCATTTCATCGATCGCTCGGGCGACAGCTGACGCCTCAAGGTTCAAGGATTAGGAGCACCGGGTAGGTGTTTCTTGTTGTGAGGCTCGGTGGACCCGTCCTAATTACTGGGGCCTCGAAGCACCAACCACGGCGATCGTCTCCCCCGGCCGTCCCAGGAGTCCCATCGCTCATGCCCTCACCCGAAGTCCGAACGGGTCAATCAAGCGTCGACGAACACTATTGAGTGCTCCTCGATACGAGCCGTACGCTTTCGGGCACCCTCTCTTCTGAGGACCTGTTCGCAGCGATCCACCGGGAGACCGCGAGCGTGCTCGAGGCGTCGGGCTTCTGCATCGCGTTGTACGACCAGGGTCGAGGCGTGGCAAAGCGGTCGGACATCTCCTATCGTGGCTCGGCTTTCGAGGTGACCCGCACCCCAAAGATGGTGTTGCTTACCAAGGACCTGGACTCAGAGTCGTTGCTGGTCTTGGGACTGGACGGCGCACGACTCTACGTAGGCCGTCTGACTGAACGGGTGGCGGCAGACATGGACATGTGCTCCGCGAAGGCCCAACGTCCTGACTCGCGACGATCCGGCACCTGACCGGCCCCTAGACACCTTCCAAAACGACATCCCATGAGTGACGAACGGTCCCGCCAAGAGATCGGCGATCTGTTGGCGTTCGCGACTGAATTGGCCCACGAAGCCGGTGACCTAACGCTCAAGTATTTCGGCGGCATCGTGGGGCACGACGCGAAAGGGGATGGTTCCCCTGTGACCATCGCCGACAAACAAGCCGAGGAACTGATTCGGGCGAAGGTGGAGGCACGCTACCCCGAGCACTCGATTCTGGGCGAGGAGTACGGCGAGTCCAATGCAGGTGCTCGGGTGCGGTGGATCCTCGATCCGATCGATGCGACGCGTTCGTTCATGCGTGGCGTGCCGCTCTACGGAGTCCTCATCGGGATCGAGATCGACGGAGAGAGTGCGGTGGGCGTCGCCCACTTCCCCCCACTACGCGAAACCGTGGCAGCCGGTGAAGGTCACGGCTGCTTCTTGAACAGCACGCCTTGTGCGGTCTCTTCCGTCAGCCGGTTAGAAGACGCTGTGATTTGTACGACCGACGTAGAGCGGATTCTGTCGCTCCCCGAAGGCGAGGGGTGGCGTCGCTTGCAGCGACAGTGTGCTTTTTCGCGCACCTGGGGCGATTGCTACGGGCACGCGCTCGTAGCCACTGGACGCATTGAGGCTCAGGTAGATCCACAGATGGCCTCATGGGACGCCGGTCCATTTTTGACGATCGCGCGGGAAGCGGGAGGGAGGTTCACGACCTTTGAGCGCGAAGAGACCGTTCATGGTGGCTCGGGGATCAGCTCGAACGGGCTGCTGCACGACGTTGTGCTAGAGGCGTTGGGGCACTGACCGGAACTATGATTCTCGTATGACAACATTCTCTCGGCTCTCCCCATTGTTCCTCGTCGCCCTGGGCTTTGGGTGCACCTCCGAAGTTCCACGGGAAGGGACGTCACCTTCCTCAGTCGGCGCGGCCTCAGGTCTGTTTTCGGCGGACTCCGCGGTCGCGGACTGGGTTGATGCGGGACGGGTGACCGGTGCCGTGTTACGGGTCACCCGTGGAGGAGAGGTCGAGTGGGAGCAATCTTACGGATTCGCGGAACGCTTCGACTTCGGAGTGGGTCAGTACCCGCCATCATTTGATGCCGCGGCGCCTGGTGCCGGCCTTTCCGGGCTGCCTACGCCGGTGCCAATGACGGTCGCGACCGTATTCGATCTGGCATCCGTTACAAAGGTGATGGCGACGACGATGGCGATGATGGTGCTCACAGATCGGGGGGACATAGACCTCGAGGCACCCGTGAGTCGGTACCTCACCGACTTCGCTGGGGGCGGTAAGGAAGCCATCACGATCACCCACCTACTCACCCACCGATCAGGCTTAGAGCAGTGGAAGCCGACGTACTACCACGCTGACAACGCAGATGAAGCGTACGCCTACATTCGCGAGCTACCGCTCGCTTGGACCCCGGGGGCTGAACGCCACTACTCGGACTTCGGCTTCATACTTCTGGGCAGGATCGTCGAGCATGTATCGGGCAAGCCGCTCAACGACTTCGTGGCGGACGAGGTATACACGCCTCTCGGATTGAGAACTACGGGCTATCTCCCGACCCGCGGGCCCTATGCAACCACCTCACACGGGAATCCGTTCGAGCGGCGTATGGTCTATGAAGCCGACTTCGGATATCAGATCGAGGGAGACCCGACCGCCTGGGACGACTGGAGGGAGTATTCACTCACAGGTGAGGTGAACGACGGGAATGCGCACCATGCCTTTGGTGGTGTGGCTGGCCATGCGGGCCTCTTCTCCACGGCGTCCGACCTGAGCGTGCTTCTCGAACTGTTGTTGGATGACGGTCGACACGGCGACGGGGCATTCATCTCCGATGACGTCATCGATCGGTTCCTCGCCACCACTGGGAACGACCAGGCACTCGGATGGCAGAACCCGCCCTATGCTCTGGAAGGAAGCTTTGGGCACACCGGCTTCACCGGAACGTTCGTCATGGGTGTGCCAAGTCAGGACTTGGCGATCGTACTGCTTACCAATCGCCAGAACGGCGGAGTGGATGCTGGCGGGGAGTACCCAGATGTGGGCACGCTGCAGCGTGCCGTGGTGGAGGCGCTCACGCGTTAGGTGAGGGTTCGTCAGAACGATCATGGCGTACGCAGTCACATCAGTGGTCTCTACGCCGAACGTGACAACGCTCAGGGGACCCGCGAGTAAGCATCCTAGCCCAATACCGAGCACCATCCCGATGCTGAGCTGCTTGGCACCACGGATCAGAGCCATGCGCACACCCATCTCTTGGCGTCGTTGGTTCACTGAAAACGACATGACACCGTAGAGACCCACGGCAGCCAAGAAGAGTTCAGCAATCCCGAAGATGGTGAGGAGCGAGCCAAGCGGTCTGATCGAGAACGTCGAGTAGTTCCGCACGCTTCGGCGCATCCGCACCTGGGAATCGGCCGGACTTCTTCACGCTCGTCGCGCACTGGAGCATCTCGCCGAAGGACATCGGGCTCCGGTGGTACTCTCCGTCCCGCATAGAGAAGCCGAACTTAAGCACGTCCGGACGTACTCCACGACAGAGCTTTTCGGTCGAGCCTTCGTAGAAGCCTTCCCAATAGTCGAGCACGGCACGTTCTGCACCGGCACGGTCCTCAGGGCTCTGAGCGGCGGCGCCCAGGGGGAACATCAACGTCAGCGCGAGCGCGCTCCACATCATACTCCCCATCATCCACGTGGGCGTCGATACCTGCTGAAGGAAGGCAGATCCCGGGGACACGGTCGGGCACCCTTTAACGAACTCCGGCCAAACGCATCTAGCAAAAACATGAGACGTGTGTGGATCCACGCAACAACGGCGTCATACATCTCCAGTCAGCGGCAACGGTGTCGGCGACCCGGAGGATAGGGTCGGCGAGGCACTGGGTGGGGTGCGCTCACTGCTAGTGATGACAATCGGAGAAATCGATGGAGCAGCGCTGTTCTAGTGCAACGCCTCCACAGGGGCGGACACCCAGCCTCAAGTGGTGGCTCGGAGTCCTGTCTGCCTTGTTTGTTGTATTCGGACACATGGCGCCTTTGAGCGCTCAGTCGCCCGTGGACCTGACGGGCACGGTACGCGACTCCCTCAACAACGAGGCCCTACCGAACGCGGTGGTCTCCCTAGTCGGCGAGTCGTATCGATCACTCACCGACGAGTTCGGGCGCTTCACTTTGGTGAACGTCACTGAGGGACCGCACATCCTGAGGGTCGAGTACCTCGGCTACTCGACTTTCGAGCTCGAGATCGGCGGCGGGAGTGCGAGTCTGCTGAGTGTACTCATGGCTCCGGATGCCATCGAACTCGAGGGCGTCACGGTGGAGACGAATACCGACATCGTCCAGGCCGCACGGGAGGTCAGCACCATCACGATCTCCCCGCGGAAGTTGAGTGCCCTGCCATCGCTGGGCGAGACAGATGTGTTTCGGGCCCTGCAACTGTTGCCGGGCGTTGGGGGCACGAACGACGCCACTTCGGGGCTGTTCATTCGCGGGGGAACGCCAGATGAGAACCTCGTACTATTGGACGGCATGACGGTCTATCACGTCGACCATTTCTTCGGCGTGTTCAGCGCTTTCAACGCAGACGCGATCAAAGACGTACGGCTCTTCAAAGGGGGCTTTCCCGCCCAGTACGGCGGCCGTACATCGAGCGTGGTCGAGATGGTCGGGAAATCCGGCGACAATGAGAGCTTCAACATGTCCGGCGGCATGAATCTACTTAGCGCACGAGCCGTGGCTGAGATCCCCTTGGGTGGCAAAGGGTCCTGGCTCATCTCGGCCCGCCGATCATACACGGACCTCGTCCAGACGGGTCTGTACAACGGGATCTTCAACACACTTCAGGGTGCGGAAGAGGAGGCTCCGACTCCCGGACCCGGTCAGGGTGGGCGGGGCGGCCGAGGCGGATTCGGCAACATCCAACAGACCTCGATCCAACCCAGCTTCTACTTCTACGACCTCAACTCGAAGCTCACCTACACGCCGACTCAATCCGACGTGCTTGCGATCTCACTCTACGCCGGAAAAGACGATCTCGATGAGTCAGCCGTCGGACAGCAGATTACGGCTCCGAATGGCCAGACTCGCCAAACCCCAGACCGCGTTGATCAATCGAACTGGGGAAACCAAGGTGTGAGCGGACGCTGGTCACGTGCTTGGAGTTCTCGCTTCACCAGTGATGCCTTGGTCGCCTACTCAGAGTATTTCAGCGAGGCCGCCCTAGATGTTGCGGCTACTCAATTCACACGGGGCTTCCGAGAAGACAACGACGTGAAGGACTTCACAGTCCGTCTCGACAACAGCTGGAGACCCGCACAGGCGTCGGACGTGACTTTCGGATTTCAGAGTACGGCGACGGACGTCGCGTACAGCTTCCAACAGGTCCAGGGCGATTCCATCCGTGGGGCGCTCGACCTAGGCGGCGCCGGCACGCTCACTTCTGCCTACGCCCAGCACCGATGGCTGCCTTCGGACCGAATCGACGTCACAGTCGGCATGCGGGCCTCGGACTACGACCGCACCGATCAGGTCTACTGGGAGCCACGCGCTTCGGCGCAACTCACCGTCATGGACGGAGTCCGCCTGAAGGGTGCTTGGGGCCGTTACAACCAATTCGTGAAGCGCGTAGAAAACGAGGATGTGCTCGAAGGCAGTCGCGACTTCTGGGTGATGGCTGGCAATCAGATCGACCCATCGTTCGCGGAGCACAGAATCCTCGGAATCAGCTGGGAGTCTGACGACTATCTCTTCGATGTCGAGGCGTACCAGAAAGACCTCGAAGGGGTGTCTCAATTCTCGACCCGCGCACGTCAGCAGCCGGGGCAATCCCTGACGGATCTTTTCTTCCAAGGCACCGGTGAGGCCCAGGGTATCGAGTTCCTTCTCCAGAAGAAAACGGGACGGCTCACGGGCTGGGTCAGCTACACGCTGGCGGAGGTGAACTACGAACTGGCGAACTTCAACCAGGGCATCCCCTTCCCCGCGAGCCACGATCAAAGACACGAGGTTAAGACCGTGGCGTCGTACCAGGCGGGACCGTGGACCCTAGCGAGTACTTGGGTCTACGGATCGGGTAAACCGTATACCGTACCTGAGGCTCAGTACCCCATCAAACTCCTGGACGGGCGCTCGCTGAGCTACATCCACGTGGGCGAGAAAAATGGTGAACGATTGCCTGAATACCATCGTCTGGACGTGTCAGCGACGCGTCGTTTTGAGACCGCAACGATGTTCTACGAGCTCAATTTCTCGCTCTTCAACGCCTACGGCCGCAACAACATTTGGTATCGGCAGTTCGACCTCTCAGAACTGCCGATGTTGGTGACAGACGTGACGACGCTTGGGTTCACGCCGAGCATCGGCCTCCGCATTGGAATACGCTAAAGATGCGCACAATGACGAAGAGACTCAGATATCTGATGGCCATGCTCGCCTTCACGGGGGCATGTACTGGAGACACGATCTTCGTGCCTGGGGACACGGACATCTTCGTGGTCCAAGCCTTCCTCTTTTCCGGCGAGCCGGTGGCGGGCGTCACGGTCTCAGGAGTCTTGGCAGTAGACGCGGACTCGACGGCTTCAGCTGAGCCTATCTCCGGCGCGACGGTCACGCTGATTCGAAGCTCGGTACGCTTCGAGCTGATCGAGACCGAAGGGCAGCCAGGCCACTACCACTATCCCGGCACTGGCCTCGACATAGGAATCGGTGAGGTGTTTCAGTTGGAGGCCACGGTGGGTGACCGAACCGCGACGGCAGAAACATCGGTCCCTCATCCACCCGTCGGCCTTCAGCTGTCTTCGGACTCCATCGATGCTCCGACCTTCGGAACACCAGGGCAAGGCCGACCTGGCCAAGGCGGATTAGGGGGCGGGCTAATCGCACGCTGGGACAACCCGGGAAGCCAGTTGCACTTCGTCGTCATCGACAACATCGAGGAGAATCCGGTCAACCTCCCAACGAACCCGATCTTCTCACGGTTCGCTCCTCGTCTCATCCAGCAACCCACTGCCGCAGACAGCTCGAACGTTCGGGTGATTACGTTGACCCACAGCGGGACGCATCGTCTGAAGCTGTATCGGGTCAACGACGAATACGCCGATCTCTATCAGGGCCGAAATCAAGATTCCCGCGACCTAAATGAACCTCCGACGAACATCCGCGGAGCGCTTGGAATCTTCTCAGCATTCAGCGCAGACAGCACCTTCTTTCGCGTGTACGACAGCTCCCAATAGGCACCGCCATGAATGGACTTCCTAGAAGTCTCCGACTGATGGGATCCCTTCTCGCCGGGGGACTCTCAGTCGCCTGCGCATCCGGTGGCCCTGGGATCCAAGGTCCCGAGACCCAGGCCCTCTACGCTCAGTACAGCGGGACATAGGTGCTCGACGTCGACTCGAGTGATCCAGCCCCCAGGGCAAATCAGGGGCGCCGCGGCCAGCAGGAACCAGGCACCATCGCGGGTGGTGGTGGCGGTGATTTCGGCAGAGCGGCTGGACGAGGTGGTCGAGGTGGTGGCGGCGGCAGAGGTGGCGGTGGAGCCGGAGGCGGTCGCGGTCGCGGTCGCGGAGGCGGAAGCTCAATGAGCCCCGAAGGCATGCAGGCGACCCGGCGGATGGGCGCGGAACGCCCCGCACGATTGACCCTCATGATTACCGATTCGGTATTCACCTACACTCCAGACCGGCGCGGCCGTGGCCTCCAACTCCCAATGACGGGTGACGACATAGCAGTCGAAGATGGACCCGTTGAATACGAGGCGAAGCTCGGCTGGGACGACACGAAACCGAAGATGGAGCGCGAGATCGACGGCGGCGGAAAAGTGACGGATACGTTCGAGCTCCTAGCCGAGGATCGCCTGATGATCGTGCATTCCTTCAGCGCCGGGCCGGGTGGCACTCAAGAGATACGACTGGTCGACAATCGGGAGTCCGGCGGCACGCGCTAGTTCGACCCACCACCCTCCCTTCGCAGGGCCGCCGCATATCCGATGGCAGGCCTGCGAAGAGGGGAGTCTTCGGGAGTCGCTATTCGGAGACGAGTGCCTTCTTCGGATCGAGGCCTATCACCCGTCGGGCCGAATCAATTTTTCGCCTCTGCACCCCACGGTGCCAGTGGCGTCTCAATCGGCTTCGTGAGGTCGAATTCCACACGAAACGCCCGATCCGATCCGGTCCGGCGCAGCGCATAGGCGAACGTCCCGCCGGCCTCGACTTCAACCGTCCAAATGTTGTTCGCCGCCGTGGATACGAGCTCCGCTGTGAACGCGTCGGCATGGAAGTCCTGGGACGTCGCGGACCCAATCCCATTGGTGTCACCACCGTACTGGGTCACCTCATCCTCCGAGCCGTCCTCATGCCGATGGTCATGCTTGAGACGTATGCCGGCACGCGTCGTCGTAAGAACCCAAGTGCGCGACCGATCTTCACCGACGTAAAACGGGATTCGAATCTCCCCGGGCCCGCACGAACGAACGTGCATCACCATACGCTCAGAATCCATTGTCTCGTCGGCTGGGACACTCTCGACGACTTGTCCCTCAAAAGCCTGTCCACAAATGGACTCGAGCGACGCCCAGAACATCAGCTGGGGGTCATCTGCAGCCGCGTCAGCGCCCTCGGGCTCAGGCGCATCCGCGCACGCGACAAAGGCGACAACAGCGAGTGCTGCAAGGAGGGTCTTCTTCACGGCATTTCTCGGGCGAGGGAATCGACCGAAGAGATTAGCCGCAGTGGGCTCGGCGGCAAGCGGTTGTACCAGTAGCGCCACCCCACATCTGACGCGATCATGAGATTGCAGTACCACACGATCCACGTTCTGACGACGATGATGAAGACACCCGCTTTCCACACACTGCTGGCTCTCCTGGTGACCCTTGGCGCCGTAGCTCCCGCGCAGGCCCAAAACCCAGTCCAGCCCGACGACTATCAGAAGTGGGAATCCCTAGGCTTCGGCTCGCTTTCCCCGAACGGTGAATGGCTCGCGGCGCCCATCTCGCGGACGAACGGTGAAACTGAACTTCGCCTCCACAACACAGGAACGGACTCCGTCATCGTAGTCGCGTACGGGACCCGGACGAGCTTCTCCAAAGACGGACGCTGGGTGGCCTATGCGATCGGCAAATCACAGGAGGATCGTGAAGCCCTTGAGGAGAGTGATGAGGCGGTGCGTGACGACCTCGGACTTCTGAGTCTCGTCACTGGCGAGCAACGGGTGATCTCCGAGGTTCAGCGATTCGCGTGGGGTGGGGGCGGTTCTCACATCGCCATAGCCCGCTACCCCGATGACGGCACAAGCAACGTCATCCTCGAGGAGATCGCCAACCAACAGCGCGTGAGCTTCGGAAACGTCGCGTCCTGGGCTTGGCAGGACGAGGGAGCCCTCTTCGCCTTCGCAGTCCATGGTGAAGATGGCGTCGGAAACGGAGTACAACTGTATGATGCGGCCTCCGGGCGCGTCCGCAGCCTCGACTCCAGCGGTAAGGAGTACGCCCAACTCACCTGGCGGGACGAATCTTCGGACTTGGCGGTCCTGCGTGCGTTCGAGGACGACGAGCGCGAAGAATCGAGCCACGTGCTACTCGCATGGCGCGGACTCGCTGGGTCCGCGAACGCACAGACCTTGGATCCGACCACGGAATCCGCGATCGGCACCGATCAGCGGATCGTAGACTATCGGTCGCTGACCTGGGCCGACGACGGGTCTTCGATCTTCTTCGGCGTGAAGGAGTGGGAGGCTGCGGAATCCGATGAGGATGAAGAGGGAGATCACGAGGAGGACAGCGACGGCGAAGAAGCCGATGTTGATGACGGCGACAACCCAGAGGGCCTCGATCTCGATCCGGCGCAGATGGAGATCTGGCGGTCGACCGACGTGCTTACGCTGCCTACGCAGAAGCGCGACGAACGAAACGACGAACGGCAAAACGAGATCTTCGTGTGGCACTTGGACGACGACCGGGTCCTGGGCCTAACCGACGACACCGTGGACAATCCGCGCGTCATGGCCGGGGGAGCGGTGCTGCTCGGCACGAACGGCGACGCATACGAATTCGAGGCCATGTTCGGCCGGCCGAGTTCAGACCTGATCGTGATCGACCCTGCGTCGGGCGAGCGCACCGTCGCGGCTGAGGGTGTGGGCTTCCCGTACGGCGTGAGTAGCACGGGACGATACGTGCATTTCTACAAGGGCGGTCAGTTCTTCGCCTTCGACCGAGACACGGATCGGACCCTGGAACTGTCCGCAGCTGCCGGCGTGTCTTTCGCCAATACAGCCAGCGACCATCCCGTCCCCGAAGTACCGTCTTTCGGGGTCGCCGGATGGACGACGGATGACGAGTCCCTACTCATCTACGACGAATTCGACGTCTGGGAGCTCCCGATAGACGGTGCTCCACGCAGGCTGACAGACGGAAGCGGCGACGAGATCGCACACCGTGTGGTGCGCCTCGACTCGGAGGCCGACGCCTACGACACGGACGATCTCTACGTGTCACTCCGGGGCAAGTGGACGCTCCACCACGGAATTGGTCGGGTCCAGAGTGGTGGCGTCGACCAGCTCGTGTACGAAGACGACAACGTCGGCCGGTTCACCAAGGCGTCCGAAGCAGACGTCTTCGCATATGTCGCTCAAGACTTTGACGACTCGCCTGACTACTTCGTGGGTGACGCATTCGACGACACGCACCAAGTCACCAATACGAATCCATTCCAAGACGACTACGCGTGGGGCCACACCGAGCTGATTCAGTACACGAATCACAACGGAACCCAACTCCAGGGGGCACTCTTCTACCCAGCCGATTACGACCCGTCGAAGACGTACCCGATGATCACGTACATCTACGAGTTCCGGTCACAGTCAGCGAAGCAGTATTCGGCGCCTACGCATCGCAACTACTACAACCCGTCAGTGTGGAGCGCAGAGGGTTACTTCGTACTTCAGCCGGACATCCTCTTCGACGCGCGCGACCCAGGCGTTTCTTCAGCCAAGACGCTGGAGCGCGCTGTGGCCGCAGCAGTCGAGACGGGCATGATCGACGCGGACCGTGTAGGGTTGATCGGACACTCGTGGGGCGGCTACCAGGCTCAATTCGTCCCGACGTACACCGACATCTTCGCAGCATCGATTTCCGGCGCCGGTATCAGCAACCTGATCACGATGTACGGGTCGATCTTCTGGTCCGCGAGCATTCCCGAATCCGGCCATTTCGAGACCGGACAAGAGCGTATGGAGGTGCCCTACTACGTGGATCAGGAAGCCTTCATCAGGAATTCAGCAGTCTTCAACATCGAGTCACTGAGCACACCGATGCTTCTCGAGGTCGGTGACAACGACCAGAACGTGCACTGGGGCCAGAGCACAGAACTCTACAACATCGCTCGCCGGGCCGAGAAGGAGCTGACCATGCTGGTCTACTACGGAGAGGGACACGGCCTACGAGGAGAGGAAAATCAGGCGGACTACCAGCAGCGGATTCTGGACTTCTTCGGACACCATCTGAAGGGAGACGAGCCAGCTGAGTGGATTAGCTCGCAGGCGTCCTGGTTAGAGCAGAAGGGCCGGAACGAAGGCGGTCGCTAGAGCTAGTCCTCCTTCTTCGCCCCGCGGTTACCTCCGAGGGCGGCGCGAAGCTTGGTCCATAAGCCCGTCCCCGCGAACATACCGCCCAAGACCAACCGGCCGTGTAGTCTCATGTCTTTTGATGATTGTGCCGTGGTCCCCCGAAAGCCCTACGTGCTAGCCGTCCTGCCCCTTCAGCTCACCTCCACTTCCGCTACCTTCCCGGCTGCGGGGTTCTCACCCCCCCACGGCTCCTCTTCGAGTGAGCCGACTCCAATTGCTGAATAATACGCCAGCTTATCGCGCCGGATGTACCGGCCGGCCTGCTGTGCTTTAAAAAACCGGACAAATCATTTTGGCATTTTCTGCCCTAGCGCTCGACCCTAAGCTTCTTCGCGGTGTCGACGATCTCGGCTTCACACACCCCACCCCCATTCAGGCAGAGGCGATCCCACCCGCGCTTGAGGGACGTGACCTTCTCGCCTGCGCAGCGACCGGCAGCGGTAAGACCGCCGCCTTCGTGCTCCCCATTCTCCACAAGCTGATGGACCGACCGAGAGGCACGACGGGCGCGCTCGTCCTGGCTCCGACGCGGGAATTGGCCCTCCAGATCGTCGATGACGTTAAGGACCTGGCGCGGCACACCAAGCTGAAAGCCGAGCCCGTATACGGCGGAGTCGGCATGGGGCCCCAAGAGAGAGCCTTCCGACAAGGCGCCGACATCATCGTCGCCACGCCCGGCAGGCTCCTCGATCACTTCCAGTATCCCTACGCCAAGCTGGCCGGCTTGGAGTACTTGGTCCTCGATGAAGCAGATCGCATGCTCGATATGGGCTTCCTGCCGGACATCCGGCGTGTCCTGAAGCACATCCCGACCGTGAAGCAGACCTTCTTCTTCAGCGCGACCATGCCGCCGCAGATCGAAAAGCTGACCAGGGAGATCCTGAAGAACCCAGTCAAGATCGCGCTCCAGCGCAAAGCCGCGCCTGCGAAAGGCATAGCTCAGACGCTGTACCCCGTGCCCGCCTCGCTCAAGGGAAGCTTGCTCGTCGAGCTCCTCAAGCGAGGTGATATGGACGACGCCCTGGTCTTCACTCGCACGAAGCACCGGGCCGACCGTGTCACCAAACTCCTGAGCCGCAACGGTATCACTGCCGAGCGGATTCACGGAAATCGTTCTCAAGCCCAGCGAACGCGAGCCCTCGCAGGCTTCAAGGCCGGGGACTTCCGAGTACTCGTTGCGACGGACATCGCCGCGCGCGGGATCGATGTGGAATCGCTAGGACATGTCGTGAACTTCGACATACCCAAGGTTCCCGAGGACTACATCCACCGAGTGGGACGCACTGCTCGCGCGGAAAGGGTCGGAGACGCGTTCAGCTTGGTGTCCCCAGAAGAAGAGGGCGATATGAAGCGCATCGAGCGCGCCGTGGGAACAACGATTCCACGCTCACAGCTTGAAGGCTTCGCCTACCAAGCGACCGCTGAGGCACCGCTCGAAGTGCCTCGCGGGCAGCGCATCGCCGCGATCCAGAAGAAGCGTCGGGAGGACCGCGAGAGAGCTGCCGCCAAGAACGGCAAGAAGAAGCCCGAAGCCAAGAAGACGGAAGAAGAGAAGAGTTCTAGGCCCCGTAGACGGCGGTACGGAAAGCGACGCGACAAGTAGGTCCGAGGTCAGCGCCCGGCTTGACCGGACAGGGCTGCCACATATTGTGGATCTTCCTCATGTAGCGAGTCGTCGGCTCGCTGACGGGGAGCACCCCTGAACTGGTAGCCGGGAGGCACTCATGAAGACCCTCATCATCGCGATGGTCGGGATTCTCACTCTTTCGTCGGGCGTGCACGCACAGAGCGAGATCGAAATCGCTCTGACCCCCGCTCCCAGCCGGGCACAGGACGCCGCGACCGTCATCAAGTGGAACGCGGACCATAGCTACGAGACCCTCAGAGAGGGCTCGAACCACCTGGTCTGTTACGATCGTTCAGATGAGCGTGACCGCAGGCCCTTCGCGGTCCAGTGCACACACATCACGAACCTCGAACGCGTTGCACAAAACCGCCGCTTCCGTGCCCAAACTGCGGATGGTGCCGAGGAACGCGCGCTCATTACTGCGGCTGAGGCCGATGGCACACGAGCGTCCGTCGAGTACGGCTCAGTCTGGTACGCGGCGCAAGGTCCGGACCACGCCAGCGCCGGAATTCACGTGACCGTTGCGGTGCCCGGTGCGACCGCCGAATCCACGGGATTCCCTGTCACCCGCGACTTCGGGGGCATCTACCTGATGCAGGCCGGCACGGGCGGGGCACACCTCATGATCCCGGGCCGCTAAGTGACCCATGGACGATGCACCGCACCCTGCAGGAATTCACGACTTTGTTCAACTCTCCCATTCCCTGGTTAGGTCGATGATGCGTATCCGCCACCTCATGATCGGCGCAATGTTCTCCATACTGGCCGCCCCGCCACTCGCTCATGCTCAGGTCGCGGTCGATCAAGAGATGACGGCTCGCATTATTGAAGAGGGGTCAGATCGCTCACAGGCTCTCTATCTATATCACACCCTGACAGATGAAATCGGGGCACGGCTGACGGGCTCACCCGCATACGACCAGGCTGCGAATTGGGCCCGCGATCGATTCGCCGAGTGGGGACTGACCGACGCCAGGCTCGAGCCGTTCGAGTTCGGGCGAGGCTGGACGCTCAAGAAACTGTCCGTTGAGATGACAGCCCCTAGGTACATGCCGCTGAACGCCTTCGCAGACGCCTGGACCGCCTCTACCGCTGGAGTCGTCGAAGGCAACGTCGTCTACGTCGGTGACAAGACGGCGGACCAGATCCGAGCAATGGCCTCCGCCCTGCGCGGAGCTGTCGTCCTCACGCACCAACCGCAGGAGGAGTTCAGAGACCTAGACCGCCCTCAGCCAGGCATGGAAGCCGACGGGGTCCGCACCGGTAACCCACCCCGGATCCAGGTCCGTTCGACCACGCCGACTCGGGAGATGAATGCGCTCCTCAGTGAGTTGGGGGCTGGAGTCATTATCCGGCCCAGCCACTATCGTGACGGCACCGTGGGTGTGCTTGGCAATCGGAACACACCAGAGGACGCCCCGCCCGCCATGGTGCTCTCCGCTGAGCAGTACAACATGATCGTGCGACTGAGTCAGCGAGGGCTTCCCGTCGAACTCCGAGTCGAACTGCGCACCGCGTTCGACACCGAATCCCGGACCTTCAACGTGATCGCCGACATCCCCGGCACCGATCCCGCACTCCGAGACCAAGTGGTTCTGGTCGGCGCACATCTGGACTCTTGGCACACCGCTTCCGGCGCAACGGACAATGGTGACGGAGCCCTCGCGGTGATCGAGGCCGCCCGCCTTCTCGCCGCACTCGACGCTCAGCCGCGGCGCACCATCCGCTTCGCCCTCTGGTCCGGTGAAGAACAGGGCCTGCTCGGAGCCCGCGCTTATATCGAAGAACACCTCGCCGACGAGGCGTCCCAGGATAATCTGTCCGTCTACCTCAACGACGACCCAGGGTCAGGCCGGTCGCTGGGCTGGTACATGCAGGAGAACACGGCCGCCAAGAGGATCTTTGACGCGTGGCTAGAGCCACTGAGCGACCTCGGCATCACGAGGAATGTCGTCGAGGGCATCGGGAGCACAGACCACGTCCCATTCGATCAAATGGGCCTGGCCGCATTCAATGCTATCAAAGACTTCGACGGCTACGACGAGCGCACCCGCCATACAAACGCGGACTGGCCAGAACGCATGTCAGAGGACGAACTCAAGCAGCAGGCGATCTTCCTCGCCCACTTCGCCTGGCAGGCCGCCCAGCTAGACGAACGAATTCCGAGGGTGCGGCCCATAGGGGACTAACGAACCCGCCCGACATGGACTCCTAACGAGTAAGCACACCTCGCCTTAGGACATTCCATGCTTTCCAGACATTCGCTGATACCCATGGCTATCGCGATCGCCATGGGATGCCACACGGAAGATATGCCCGGCCCGGTGGACGTGATTCCGCCGATGGCCGTCGGGGAGAACATCCTGTTCGTGATCGCAGATGACATGGGCAAGGACGCGACGAACGGGTTTCCTGAAGGGTTCGCCAAAGCGACTACGCCGAACCTCGACGACATCGCGAACCGTGGACTGACGTTCACGAATCTGTGGGTGAATCCCTCCTGCGCACCGACTCGCGCCTCGATCATCACCGGCAAATACGGTTTCCGGACTGGGGTGACGTGGTCTGGGCGCACTCTGCCGGCTTCCGAGGAGGTCCTTCAGGACTACATCAGCAACCAGACGAATCACGCGATCGCGACCGCGGTGATCGGGAAGTGGCACCTGTCCGGCACATCCGGCTTCAACCCTGAGTCACTCGGCATAGACCACTTCGCCGGAATCCTAGGCGCCGGCGTAGCCGACTACTACAACTGGCAGTTCACTGAGGACGGCGTGACGTCCACCAATACCGGGTACGTCACCGAAGTCCTCACGGATCGAGCCATCGAGTGGATCGAGCAGCAGGACGATTCGTGGTTCATGTGGCTTGCCTACAACGCGCCGCACGCCCCCTTCCATGAGGCGCCATCCGGCATGCACAGCCAAGGCGCGCTACCCGAGTACTCGAACGGCATGGACGCGTCGCGGCACTACATGGCCGCCATCGAAGCAATGGACTTTCAGATCGGCCGCCTTCTTGGCAGCATGTCACCCGATGAGCGGTCCAACACGACCATCATCTTCTTGGGCGACAACGGCACGCCCCCTCGCGTGGCTCAAGCCCCGTATGGCAACGCGACATCGAAGGGTTCCCTATACCAGGGCGGCATCAACACGCCGATGTTCGTGTCCGGCAATCGGGTCGGGCGAACAGGTCTCGACGACAGTCTCATCAACGGCACTGACCTGTACGCAACGATCGCGGCTCTGGCAGGGGTGAACGTCACCGAGGTGCACGACAGCCGCAGCTTTCTACCGCTCCTGACGACCGCCGGCACACACCGCGACGTCCAGTACAGCGAGATCGACGACGGATCGCGGGACGTGTGGACGCTGCGCGAACAACGGTACAAGCTGATCGAGAACGCCGATGGCGTCGAAGAGATGTACGACCTGCTATCGGATCCATATGAAACGAACGACTTGCTACGGGGCACCCTCAAATCCGATCAGACGGCTGTGAGGGTGAGCCTCAAGGCGCAGGCCGACAGCATTCGAGGTGGATGAAGCGGCGCTCCCTAGCGTCCGCCTGAAGCTCCGGCCATGGGGATCATCCTGGCGCTCAAGTCGGGATCGTCCATGTCAGGGTCCAATGGAAACATGGGTCGCTGGATCCGTTGATACGGAAGCCGCTGGAGGTCCTGGTCCACCCCGCCGGGCGTGAGGGCCATCAGCCAATCACCGCGCATATCGTATAACTCCGGCACGAGATATCCGATCTTCACCACGACGATGTCGGCAGCCCTCGGATCAAGACCGAGGTTCGTGAAGTCCGATTCGTAGTGGTATGGCTTCCGGTTCTTCGTGACGATGACTCGTATGCTCCCCACCCGCACAACCACCTCCGTCTCCGCGGCCCCGTCCCCGTGCTCGATGGCTTCGACAACGCCCCGTAGACGCACAGGCGGCGAATAGCGGTCATCCACCATCGCTCCTGCTACTGCGTCGACCTGGCCCCCGATTCCAACTCCAATGGCTTCCTCAACGAGTGCTGGGCCGGGAATCGAGGCATAGATCAGCGACGGGCCATCCGGGTTCTCGAACTCCAATCGTTCAAGCAACTGAGCCAGCGTCCACGTAACATCACCCGCTCCACCCGCCGTCGGATTGTCCCCCATGTCGCTGATGATGAAGGGCTTGGCCGCGCTGGCCAGGGCCGCAGCAAGCGCCGTGTCCAAGGTGGTGGTTGGGGCCACGAAGTCGAAGTCATGCCGAACCCGCCAGAAGTGTTCCGCCAGTTCTTCAGCGGCCTGTGCTACCGCGGCTTGGTTATCCCCGTAGGCCATGACCACCGCATGGTTACGCGGCTCGTCCGCCCAGGCGTACCCGATCCAGATCGCCGCATCGGTCACGCCGTCACGCTGCGTCATGGGTCCGACTTCGGCGTATAGGCTTTGGGCCGGCTCGATCCGCGTACTCGTCTTCTCGCCTGGCAGAAGAATGGGTACGGGAATCCAGGCCTTGAAGGCCGGCTTGCCCAACCCGCGTTCCAGTCGATCAATGAGATTGTCGGTCGCTCGCTGCTTGGACTCTATGGCGTCTTCGTGGGGCGCCATCCGATAACTGGTGATCAGGTCACTCTCCTGAGCCAGCCGCTCCGAGACATTGCCGTGTAGATCCATGGAGGTGGAAACGAGCACGTCCGTTCCGATCACCTCCCGAATACGGGCGATAAGGTCCCCCTCCGGATCGTCCAGGCCTACGACGCTCATGGCTCCGTGGATGTCGAAGAAGAGTCCGTCCAGAGGCATCGCGGCTTCGAGGCGCTTAAGCGTCTCTTCTGTCATGGCCTCATAGGCTTCCCGGGTCACAATGCCGCCGGCAATGGCTCGTCCGCGTAGCGTCGGCAGCCAGACCACCCGATCCCGAGCGGGCGAATCTTCAGAGAGGAAGGGGTACGCCCCGAAGATCTCGTCTCCCCGAGTCACCCGGAATCCATCGATCGTGGTCTGGGCCGGAGAAAAGGTCGACGATTCGATCGCGATGCCAGCGATGGCAATACGAAGAGGGCCATCCACCTCACCACTGTCGCGCGGACTCTGGGTCCGATCGCCGCAGCCGGAGAAGAGCAACACGGCTAGCGCCGTCAATATCGTTTTCATGTGTCTCATCGGCTTAGAGATCTAGGGTGGAACCGAGCCAGGGCCGCTTCCGACGCGGAGGTGAGCATGCGGCTGAGCTCAGCGACGACCACTGAGAACAAGAGCAGGATGCCGAACTCAATCACCACCACCTCAAGCACGCCGCTCCGGAGTCGGCGTCGCGTCGAGTGTTCCCGAGTCACGTCGTTCATTTCAATGTCACGGGCGTCTCTTCCTCCTCGGCACCACCTAACGATCGACCCACCCGGAGTAGTTCTTCCAACTGAGCAGCAAGAGCCCGTCGATCACTGCGAGATTGACGATACGTAAGCATGAGGATCAAAAGTAACAGCGCGCTTCCAAACACCAGGAGCCCGAATAGCCAGAACTCGCCCTCAGATTCCGGAACGCCGATGAGGCTCCCGAGGGTCAGTGCACCTGCTACATAGGCCCCCAGTCCGAAACGACTGATACCCATCGAAGAGAGAGCGGAATGCGCGGCGTCGATCTCGCCCTGAAGCCGGACAATCTCTTCAGCTCTGCTGTCTTCCGTGGCCGGTAGATCCAAGGGGCTCTCCACGTATTTGTCTCGGGTTCAATAACGAGCCAAGGCGTTCCCGACGCGACGGTGAGAGTGACAGCTCTCACCGTAGTGTCCCGAGGGGCCAGGCCGTTGGTTGTCCACGGTAGTGCCGGCCCGGGGAAGCGCGCCAGCGCCGCCAGAGGCCCGAGCCGGAGCGCGGCGTTAAGCGGCGTCATCTCCAGGCGATCGCGTCGGATCCGCCTAGACGGAACGGCGACGTCCTAGAACCTAAATGATGAGGCCAACGGCATAGAGAGTCGCGCGCCCAAACACAACCGTGCGAGGGGCACGGCGTCATGTCACTCGCGCCCCTCTAACAAACCAAGAGGCCCTCCCCGCCAAAGCGGAAAGGGCCTCTCAAGCAATCAGCGAAGCACCAAAAGCGCTGCTAGTACCCAGCAGCCTCCAGCGGCAACTCAGCTTCTACCGTCTCCGGATCCTGCATCGGCTGCCAAATCTGCATCGCTGGGAACGTGCTCAAGAACCACCGCACTGAACCCAGATACAGACCCAAGAACATGCACCCGATCAGCGGATGCCAGATCGTGAAGATCGGATCACCCTCATGCCACAGCGACGGAGCCACCATGCCGTACCGCTCCGTCCACAGCCCAACGACGATGATCGCCGTGAACGTGGCCAGAAGCTTCGGCTTCATTTTCGGCTTACGCCCGATCAGACCAACGAACGGAATGAAGAAGCAAAGCGACACGATCATCAGCCAGTAGGGACCCCAGCTTGCCGGATCGGACCGTGTGATGATCCAGGCCTGCTCCCACGGAAGCTTACCGTACCAAATCACGATGTACTGCGAGAAGAACAGGTACGCCCAGAAGACCGTGAACGCGAAGGCCAGCTTGCCGATGTCATGGCGCTGCTGCAGCCCAATGTGGTTCTTGAAGTCTGTGTGTTTGTTACGCAGGTACAGGCTCCAAAGTGCGGTACAGGCGATGCCGCCCCAGAACGCACCCATGAAGAACCACGGACCAAACATCGTGCTGAACCAGTGCGGCTCGAGCGACATGGCCCAATCGTACGAGAAGATGCTCATCACGATTGCGTAGGTCAGGACGAACGCCGGAGCCATCCGGGTCATGCGCTTGTAGCTGCTGACCTCCTCCTGCTCCTGCCCCATCCAGCCCTGCGTCAGGCGTGCACGCCAACTCGCGCGACCAGGATCGTCCTCGTCTGCGCCTTCAGTCAGGCCCATGTCCGGGCGAATCGCCAGGTAGACGAAGTATGTCGCCATGCCGAAGAGAGCGAGCATACCGACCAAGTTTCGCGTCACCAGGAACGGGATGTTCAGGTACGCTTCCTTCTGCGACACGACCGGGTCGACGCCCATCATGTCGATCCACGGGAAGTAGTTCTCCCGAAGCATGAAGAGCATCGGTAGTGCGAGCAGGAATGAGAACGGCAGGAAAGCCACAAACGACTGGCTCACACGCCGCATCGACCAGTTCCACTTGGACTTCACGATCCAAGTCGCAATCCCGAAGAGTACTCCGCCAATCGCGATGCTCGTGAAGAACAACCAGTTGCTGACGTAGCTGATCCACGCCTGGTCAGGATCTTGACCGAGGCGAATCACAAAGGACACCAGACCAACAAGAAAGAGTACGCCAGCCATCATGGAGGCGTTCTTCGAACGCGGTAGATACCGGACCGGTACCTCGGAGGGGATGTGAATGTGTGCCATTACTCGTCCCCTCCAGCCGGAGTATTACCCACCGGGGCATTACCTGCTTCTGTCTGGAGTTGCCTTACGTAATTCACGACGCTCCACCTGTCCCACTCGGAGATCCGGGAGCCGTACTCGGGCATGAGCCCGCGCCCGACACGGAGAACCGCGTAGATGTACTGGTCGCTGTAAGCGGCTACCTGCGCTCCGGACACGTTGTAGGCCGGCAGTAATGGGTGCTTGTCCGCGATGTACGCGTTCGCACCAACACCATCCGGACCATGGCAGACGACGCAGTAGCGCATGTAGAGCTCTTCGCCCCGCGCCTGCGACGTCGCGTCATTCGGATCCATGGGGTTCACCAGACCAGCAACGATTGGCTGTCCCACGCCCGGAACACCTAAGTCCAGCTGAGTGATCTTCGGCACAGCCACACCTTCCGGCTGGCCGATGTTCACCTCGCCCGGACGCGCCGGATAATTCCCGGAAGCGAACGAGATCGAACCCTCGGCCGGAGCCATAGGATGTTCGTACGGGTCGAAGGAGCGTGAATCACGCATCGATCGTCCGAAGATCATGACCAAGCCGTCATCCAACGGCTTACAGCCAGCGAGCATCATCAGTGCGAGCGCTGCGACCATCGGCCGCCAGGCAGAAGATCTAAGCATCGTCTTCTCCCTCACCCTCACGGAGCTCGATCGGCTCCTGAGCGTTCATGATCTTCCTTGCTTCGTCCACTCTGTCAGAACCGGCTTCGACGTAGACGCCGTATCGGCCCGCGGTGAACTCGGGGTCGTAGACCACCGCCGGCTTCACATCCGGCAGGCGGCTGAGAATGAAGAGACCAATCACCGTAGAGAGCGCTCCGAAGAGGACGGTCATCTCAAAGATGATGGGGACAAAAGCCGGAATGGAGACGATCGGCTTACCACCCACGATCATGGGCCAGTCCACCGAGGTCCAGGTCGTGAACGCCAGGCCGGTCGCACAACCCGTAAGGCCACCCACCAACGTCCAGACACGCACTGGGCTCTGGCCGTAACCAAGCGCCTCCTCGATGTGATGCTCAGGGTAAGGCGTATAAGCCTTCACCTTGAAGCCAGCCTTCTTGAGCCCCTCGATCGCGTCGACCGTGGAGTCCAAGTACTCGTACGAGGCCAGGAGTCCGGTATTCATCAGTGGGCCTCCTTTTGCTTACGCATAGGCGGCGGGAGAACCTCTTTGAGCTCTTGAATCGCGATTGGCGGCAGGAGCCTTGTGAACAACAGAAACCAGAAGCCGAACCAAGCGAAGCTTCCGACCATGATCATCATTTCGGTTGTCGAGGGACGGTAGATGCCCCACGCGAACGGCTCATACTCGTGGTGCAGCGAAGTCACGACGATCACAAACCGCTCGAACCACATCCCGATGTTGATGAAGATCGAGATGACGAAGAGCGCTGGGATCGAATGACGGACCCGTTTGAACCAAAGCATGATCGGAACCAAGCCGTTGCAGACCAGCATGGTCCAAGTCGCCCACCAGTAGTCCCCAAAGAGACGGTTCCAGAAGGCGGTGCGTTCGACTTCCTCACCCGAGTACCAAGCCATGAAGAACTCGGACATGTAGGCATAGAGCACGATCATCGACGTGAGCAAGCAGAGCTTGGCCATCGCGTCGTAGTGCTTCGTGGTGAGGTACGCTTCGAGGCCGAAGAACTTCCGCATGGGCACGGTGAGTGTGATCACCATCCCGACGCCGGAGAAGATTGCACCAGCCACGAAGTAGGGCGCGAAGATCGTCGCATGCCAGCCGGGAACGATGGCCATCGCGAAGTCCCACGAAACGACGGAGTGCACCGAGAGCACCAGCGGTGTCGCGAGTGCGGCCAGGAAGATGTAGGCCTTCCCGAAGTGGTGCCACTGACGGTCCGTGCCCTGCCAGCCGAGAGAAATCACCTGGTAGAGCTTCTTCCGCAGGCCGACCGCCCGATCACGCGCAGCGGCGACATCGGGAATCGTACCGAGGTAGAAGAAGACCGCCGAAACCGTGAAGTACGTCGTAACTGCGAAGACGTCCCAAACGAGTGGCGACTTGAAGTTCGGCCACAGGAAGCGCGAGTTCGGATACGGAATGAGCCAGTAGGCGTGCCACAAACGACCCACGTGGATCAGCGGGAAGAGCCCCGCCGTCATGACGGCAAAGACGGTCATCGCCTCAGCCGCTCGGTAGATCGATTGTCGCCACGGCGCTCGGAACAGGAACAGAATGGCCGAAATCAGCGTGCCGGAGTGAGCGATACCGACCCAGAAGACGAAGGTCGTGATGTACACGCCCCAGCCGACCGGCTGGTTGAGGCCACTGACGCCGATGCCGCGGTACATCTGCCAGCCCCAGGCCCCGAAGAACATGCCGATGCCGGCTCCGCAGAGCGCGAGCATCATCCACCAACCCTTGCCGGGTGGTCCGGTGAGAGGCTTCAGGACATCGCGGTTGACGTCGTCCAAGCGAGTGACGTCAGGGTGGGTCAGCGCGCCGCGTGCGGTCCGGTCTTTAGTCGCGGTAGACATTATTCGTGCCCTCCCGTGACCTCGTGGAACGTCACCTTCTTCAGGTAGTTCACAGCCGGCTGTGTGTTGATGAGTTCGTCGAGGACTCGATACGTCCGCTCGCTAGAAACAACCTGCGAGACACGTGAGTTCGGGTCGCGGATGTTGCCGAAGACGATGGCTTCAGCTGGGCAACTCTGCTGACACGCCGTGACGATCTCGCCGTCGTTGATCGGCCTGCCGCCCTCCAGAGCAGCGCGGTTCTCGGTTTCCCGGATCCGCTGAATGCACATGCTGCACTTTTCCATGATCCCGTTCGTACGAACGGTCACGTCCGGGTTCCACTGCCAGTTCATCGGCTCGGGGACGTTCTCGTCCGTGTACCGATACCAGTTGTAGACACGGACCTTGTACGGGCAGTTGTTGGCGCAGTAGCGCGTACCTACGCAGCGGTTGTAAACCTGCGAGTTCACACCTTCCGGCGTGTGGTACGTCGCGAACACCGGGCAAACCGGCTCACACGGCGCGTTACCGCAGTGCTGACAGATCATCGGCAGGAAACGAACGTCGAGTTCGCCGGCCTGCGTCGCATCGACATGCTCGTAGTAACGCTCAATGCGCACCCAGTTCATGTCGCGACCCATGAGGACCTGATCCTCACCGACCCATGGCACATTGTTCTCAGAATGACAGGCCGTCACGCAAGCGGAGCAGCCTGTGCACTTGTCGAGGTCGATGGCCATCGACCAACGCGGCTTCTCATGAGCGTCGGCATATTCGCCGTGATCCGTACCGGCCAGCGGGTACGCCTCAGGCGTACCGCCATGCGCATCGACAGGGACGAATCCACCAACACCCTGCAGTTCCATGAGCGGGCCGTGACCATCGTCCTCATGGTCGCCCTCTTCAGCGTGCCCTAGCTCGGCGAGTGCAACCGCCGGCGCGATCGGGCGATCATGCTGATCGCTCGACCCTTCAATCGTGGCGATCCGGCGACGTTCGCCCGTCGGAGTCACCGACACCGAAGTAACGAGTGTCACCTGAGCTCCGGACACCTGCTCCGACTCGGAAGGCAGGAGGTCCATGACGTTGACGCCGTTTCCGGTGGCCCAGCGGCCCATATCCGTGTGACCACCACCCATCGCGAGTGCGACGGCATCCTCTCGGATGCCCGGGTAGAGCCACACCGGCACGTCCACCGAACCGTTGCCCGAAGCAACCGAGACGATGTCACCCTCACGAATGCCGCGCTGCTCCGCGGTGTGTGGGTTCATCTCGAGCCAGGAGTGCCACGTGATCTTGGAGACCGGATCAGGGAGTTCCTGCAGCCATGGGCTGTTAGAGAACTCACCCGCACCGAACCGCGGCGACGGATGCACCATGAGCATCAAGTCGCCACCGCCGTCCATCGTCGGGGGGTCGAAGCTCAACGCGGTGTCCGGCGCTTGCAGGTCCATGGCATCACCGGTCGCCATGCCCATCGCCATATCGTGCTCGACCGCACCGGTACGGAGCGCGTCAGCCCAAAGGGTCTCGAAGTCGCCCATGGAGGCGTCGTGCATCTCCATGTGACCGGACCGGAGGTATTCGTAGAACGTCGCAGAACCCAAGCCACTGCCCGCCTCGTTCGCGACTGCGAGCAGCACATCCCCAGCCTGCTTGGAGTCGAAGTGCGGCACCGGCTGCATGACCGGCTGCTGAATCGCCATGACTCCATTGCGAGGCATCGAGTCGCCCCAAGCCTCCATGAAGTGGCGGTCCGGCATGATCAGGTCCGCCATCGCGGCCGTCTCGTCCATTGCCGACGCGAACGAGACCTTGAAGTCCACCTGCTCAAAGGCCTCTGCGAAGCCAGACGCAGAAGGCATCGTGTAAGCCGGGTTGGCTCCATGTACGATGGCCACTCCGACTTGTCCGGCAGCCATCGCGCTCACCGCAGACTCCATGTCCGCGTAGGAACTCGCCGCTGCCGTGACGCCAGCATCGTAGTGGACCGTACGGCCCACGTTGCCCGCGACATGGTTCAGAATCATCACCGCGATGTGCGCTGCAGTAGCGCCACGATGGTTGGCACCAGCACCTGGGCCCATGGCAAGCGTCGGGCCATCAGCCACGAAGCGCTCGGCCAACTCGCGAATCGCGTCCTCACTGACTCCAGCGACTGAAGCAGCCGTGGTCGGCGTGTAGGAGCGAAGCACGTCCGCGTACGGACCCGCATCAGAAGCATCCCCAACAATGACCGAAGCCATGCCAAGCGCGACGGCTGCCTCCGTGCCCGGAACGATCGGGATCCACTCGTCGGCGTTGAGGCCGGTCGTGGACAGTCGCGCTCCGAGATAGACGAAGCGTCCTTTGGACTGATGATCGTCCACCGCACTCATCTTTGAGAGGCCCTTGTTATGGGCCACCGGGGACGAGCCGGACTCAATGAAGTCGTTGCCGAACGACACGAGCAGGCGAGCGTTCTCGATGTCGTAGCGCGGAAGCGCGCTGGAGCCGTAGGCCATGCGGGCAGCTTCCTGAAGCGCCGCGTCGGAAACCGCGTCGTACTCGACACGTGTACCACCTACGGCGGACACAAACTCGTCAATCAGGCGGTTCATGCTGGGGCCGGTGTTGCCCCCGATGTACATGGCGTTGCCCGCAGCGCGGAGCTTCGCCGCCAAGAGCTGTTCGGCTTCGGCCCACGTGCCCTGACGAAGGTTTTCACCTTCGCGGATCATCGGGCCAGCAAGGCGGTCCGGGTTATAAAGATGCTGGAGCGAAGCGTGGCCGCGGGAGCAGAGACCACCGGCGGATACCGGGTGGTTCGGGTTGCCCTCGACCTTTACCGCCTTGCCCTCTCGTGTACGCACCCACATGCCGCACTGCGCGGAGCAGCTGCCACACACGGTGGTGTACCACGTCGAGACGCCCGGCGTGATCTCTTCAGGAGCTACTACGTAAGGAAGGAGTTTCTCGACTTCGCTCGTGGAGCAACCAGAAGCTGCAACACCAGCGCTCGAAACACCGAGCACCTTGAGAAAATCCCGCCGTTTGATGCCGTCAGTCATAGTTGTTTTCAGCCTCAGTAGTGGCAGACGGCACAGTCCGTCGATGCCTGCTGGACACCGGTTTCTTCATCCGGCTGTCTGTGGCAATCGATGCACCATCCCATGTTGTCGCCGCCCCAAACCCGGTCCTGCCCCAAGAAGACTGCAGGGAGGCCTGTGCGCTGAGGCTCGAGCACTTCCATGGTCTGGACTTCGCCGTGGCACTCCTGGCACTGGAGACCGGCATTCACGTGTCTCATGTGCGGGAAGTGTGCGTGGTCCGAGATCTTGTAGATCCGAACCCACGGAATGGGCTCGCCTGCGTCCAGGTAGTCTTTGATCTTCGCGACTTCCTGTGGGTTGTTAGTCCCGGGGATGGCCTGATGGCAGCCCCAGCAGCTGGAGACCGAAGGAATTCCCGCATCAACCGAGCGCTCTGCCGAGAAATGGCAGAACTGGCAGTCCATGTTGTTCTGCCCCGGCTCACTGCCGGCATGCTGGTTATGCGGAAACGCGATGGGTTGGAAGTCCGAGAGTGTGGTCGGACTATCGACTCCTGCGCCGCCACCTTGGACGAACGCGAGGCCGGAGAGCGCTAGAACGCCCGCGAACCCGCCGATGAGCCAATGCTTTCTCATGTACGAAGCCTTGCTCCTGCACGAAGCAGTGCGCCAGTGAGGAGGCGCAGGAAGGAGCTTTTTCCTAGATCTGACACTCTGTGACAGCTTGGAACAAGCCCTGAAATTTCGGCCTGAAACTACCTGTACGCCCATGGTGGGGTCAAGGCGACCAGCCCCCCCACAGAATCCTTTTTATCCGCGCCGGTGTTATACTTTTGCACTTCGGCCGACCTGGACTCCAATCCATGAAAACGGTAGGGAACCGGAGCTCTCTCTGAACTCTCCCATGCCTGAAACAACCACGGCCGCGCCCACCCGCGAATCGAAGCCTTCGCTAGAGCTTCTGGACCACTTGGTTCGGGAGGTCGAGACCGTGTTCCACGGAAAGAAGGAAGTCATTCAGCTCGCGCTGGCTGCCCTTTTAGCCCGGGGACACATTCTCTTCGAGGACGTGCCCGGTGTGGGAAAAACCACGCTGGCTCACGCGCTCGCCAAGACGCTGGGCGTGGGCTTCCGCCGTATACAGTTCACGTCGGACCTACTGCCATCTGATGTCCTCGGCGTCTCGGTCTTCAACCCGAAGACGGCAGAATTCAACACTCGCCGGGGCCCCATCTTCACAAGCGTGGTGCTCGCCGACGAGATCAATCGTGCGCCCCCGCGTACGCAAAGCGGTCTGCTGGAAGCGATGCAGGAGGGCAGCGTCACCATCGACGACCACACGTACGAGCTGCCTCGCCCCTTCTTAGTGATCGCGACACAGAACCCGCTCGAACATCACGGCACCTATCCGCTTCCAGAAAGTCAGCTCGACCGCTTCCTGATGCGCATCACGATCGGGTATCCGGACATCGAGGCCGAAAAACGGATCCTGACGGAATCGGCTGCCACCACGCCGGTCTTCGAGCGACTCCGGACGGTGCTGTCACCTTCGCAGGTCTTGCAACTCCAAGCGCGAGTCGAAGATGTGGAGGTCGACGAGGCCATCCTCGATTACCTGATGAGCATCGTCGAGCGGACGAGAACCTCACCGCAGCTCCGGATGGGTGTCAGCCCCCGCGGCAACATCGCCCTGTTCAGGGCCGCGCGAGCCTTCGCACTCACTCAGGGCCGTACCTACCTGATCCCAGACGACGTCCGTGACCTCGTGATCCCGGTGCTCGCACATCGAATCATACCGACGGGCTCCACGGTATCCACCCTCAATTCGCACGAACAGGCCGCACGCATCCTTGAGTCGATTCTCGACGAGATCGAGGCTCCAGTTTGAGCCGAGCGGCCCTCCGCGGCCGCTCGAACACGTCCGGCTCCGCTTCCGGGCGTGAGGCCGTAGGCGCGCGCTCCATCGTGACGCGGCTGGTCACGCCCTTGGTGTGGCCTCGCGGCGTCTGGCGTCGGATCCGCTCTTGGAGGCGAATCAGCTTTACGTCAGGAGGCTTCGTCTTCACGGTCGGGACCTTCGCAGTCGGCTTCGCCGCCATGAACACCGGCAACAACCTTCTTTACTTGCTGCTCGGTTCCATGCTCGGCTTTATCGTCGTAAGCGGGTGGCTGTCCGAGAAGGCAATCTCCGGCCTACGCTTTCAACGTGTCACTCCGCACGCAGTGACGGTGGGTCAGCCAATGCGGCTCAAGTACCACGTCCACAACATCAAAACTCGACTGCCGAGTCTCGCCGTCGAAATCCATGAGGCGGGACTGCCCGAAAGTGCCTTCCTCGCCCACGTTGCCGCTAAGGGATCTGCTGAAGCGCGTTCTACCAACAGCTTCGTCCGCAGGGGCATTTACCCTCTCCGGGCCATTACGCTGTCGACGTGTTTTCCGTTTGGGATGTTCCTCAAGCAACGGGACATCGACCTGCCCGGAGAAGTCGTGGTATGGCCCAGGTCGGACCGGAACGTTCGGGCTCCGTCCCCGGACGGTGGAAAAGTGCCGCGCATGGGGGCCTCTGCGAAGGGCGCTTTAGGCCATCGGGGTGAGTACCGCACGCTGCGGCCCTACAGGCCCGGCGACGACCCCAAGGACATGAACTGGAAGGCGTTCGCACGGTCGGCTGAACCCGTGATCCGTGAATACGAGCGTGACGGTGCTGAGACGCGTTGGATTTGTCTGGACACAAGAGCGGAACCGGGGGATGCCGCGGAAGTCGCGGTAGAAGTCGCCGCATCGCTCGCTGCGAGCGCAGTAGCGGAAGCCCGGCCCTTCGCACTGGTCACTCCAGATGCAGTGATCGACCCCGGCGAGGGGCACGGCCAACTCGAACGTGTACTCGACGCGCTAGCTCGAGTCGACTTCGGCGTGGACGAGCACCTACCGTCTCCTCCCGTAGATCCGACAACCTGCATCCTGGTTTCAGTGGATGGCGCACCCGGGTTCGGTGACGTCATCGCCGTGGGTCGAGAGGCCCAGCTCGATGAACCGGAGATCGAGGACGAAGCCGCATGAGCCTCCGCCTCCTCCACCGCCGCCTCGCAGTGCTCATGAGCCTGACCGGCCTGGTAGCGTTCGCCGGCGGCGCTGGTTTCGAGCCCCTGTCCGCATTTCTCGCGCTCATCGCCTTGGGGACCGCACTGTTTTGGCACCCGCACACAGGTCTCTCGGACCGAATGGAGAAAATCTGGCTCCCATTGGCCACGCTCCTCGTCGTTCGCGCCCTCATCCATGTCTTCGTCATTCAGGACGACGTCGTCATCCCGGTCGTTGACCTTCTGCTCCTCCTCATGACGGCAGAGGCGTTGCGCTCGCTCGACGCACCCAACGACATCCGACTGTACGCATTGTCCTTCGCGCTGATCCTCGCGTCCACGGCATATCGACCCGGGATCCTTTTCTTGGTGGCATTCATCACCTACGTGGGCCTCTCGACGCTCGCACTCATGGTCGGGCACCTTCGCAGGAAAGCGGAGGAGCACAACGTCCGAGAGGTCCCCCTGGATCGAGACCTCATCATCACAACTGGGGTTCTGGCCGGCGTCATCTTGCTCGTGTCGCTGGTCGTGTTCGTCTCGGTCCCCCGCGTATCACAAGGCTGGGCTGGGCGCGGCGAGACACTCGCCACCTCGATTGCGGGGTTCAGCGACGAGATATCCTTGGGTCAGTTCGGGTCCACGATTCTCGCCAATCCGGAAATTGTCCTCCGCGTGGAGTTCCCGAACGGCGAACCCGAACAGCTATCCGACCTGAGATGGCGTGGCCGTTCGTACGATCGATTCGACGGAGTCCGTTGGACACGATCAGGGCGAATACCGCCATCCTCTGCCCCACGTACCTGGTACCGAAGACGGTGGCCGAACGAAACGATCGAGCAGAGAATTTTCGGCGCACCACTCGACGTGCGTGTGCTGTTCGCGCTCCCCCCCGCTCTCCACATCGACTCGGACAACGGTGTCCAGGCCTTGGAGGACAACTCCGGCGACTGGGTGTACTGGGGCTCCGGCCCACCCGTCTACACCGCACTCTCGCTCACGAGCAGCCCACCTGCGGATTCCCTGCGCATCGAACGGAGCGGCTACGCGCCGAGCAGTCGCTTCTTCCTGCAGACGCCCAACTCGATCGATCCCCGCATCGCGGCACTGGCCGATTCGCTGACCGCGGGTATCGACAACCGCTATGACAAGGCCATGGCCGTTCAGCGCTGGCTGCAGACATTCACGTACACACGAGATCTTCCGGCCACGGCCCGCGAGGCGACGCTCGAACACTTCCTCTTCGACCGCCAGGCAGGACACTGCGAGTACTTCAGCTCAGCCATGACGATCATGCTCCGCACGCTCGGTATTCAGGCGCGGAACGTGAATGGCTTCCTGGGAGGCAACTGGAGTCAGTTCGGAGACTACCTCGTCGTGACGCAGAATTCTGCTCACTCATGGGTCGAGGTTTGGTTTCCGGACTTCGGGTGGGTGACGTTTGACCCTACCCCCGCTGGCGCCGGCTCGAGCGAAGGCCTGAACATGTTCTGGCCAGGCCGCATCTTCTTCGACGGCCTTCAGCACCGCTGGAGCAAGTGGGTCCTGGACTACAGCGTTGAAGACCAGTCGGAGCTTCTCGCTCAGTGGGCGAATCTGTTCGGCGAACGTGAAGACCCCGCATCTGCCAGCACAGGTGAGGACACGAGGACCAATCCGCTAGGTGCCCTGCTTCTGGTAGCGTTGCTCGTGGGCGGGTACTTCTGGGCGCGCGGTGGCGGGCCGCCCATGCCGCCCGAGACCAAGGCGTACATCGCATTGCGCGAAAACTGCGCGCGAGCGGGACTCTCGATCACGCCGGGGCTGACGCCCTTGGCTTTGGTGGCACGCGTCCGAGAAGAACGGTCCTCTGCGGCTCGGGCAGCGGAGCGAATCGTCGACCTGTACCTACGATCCCGGTACGGGCGCGAGGTCCTCAGTGAGTCCGACCTCCGCGAAGTGCACGAAGCGCTGGGTGTGGCGAGAAAGACGCTTAAGGCGAGAGCGTGACTGGAACCTCTTCCTTCTGTATCGTCCAAGCATGACGAACAGTCAAAGTCCTGCCCCCGGCCTCCACATCGCGACAATCGCGCACGCGGGTCGTATATGGGACGCCTACCTCGAGTTCGACGACGACCCCCACCGACCGAACGTCTATCGCGGCCGAGTCCGCTTCGACCCGGCTGATTCCACTGATTTCGAGGATCCCAAGCCCCGCACGACTGTGATCATCATCGAAGAGAGCTACGAGGAAGCCGTGGCGAAGGCCCGGCGCTTCGACGAACGGTCGCTCGAAGGCCTTCTCCGGTCAGCACTCCCCGACGGTTCGGCCGCCTAGCTGCCGGGACTCCTGTGATCATGATGAGACCTCATCCTGTCCTCGCGGCACTATCCCTGTTCGCGTCAACAGCGTGTGGCGGATCCAGCAACCCCATCGAACGCGCCGCGAACCAGATGTCCGCAACGCAGTTCATACAGCCCTACGACATGCCTGCGGTGACGCTGACCGACCAGGACGGCGAGGCATTCGACCTCCGGCTCGATACGCGCGATCAAATCACTGTCCTCTTCTTCGGATACACGAGCTGCCCAGACATCTGCCCGATCACAATGGCAAGTGTTGCCCGGGCCGTGAGCCTGCTCGAGCCTGAGATACGGTCCCACGTCGGTGTGCTGTTCGTCTCGCTCGATGCGAACCGCGACGACCCGGGTCGCGTGAAGGAATGGCTTAGCACGTTCGACCCTGCCTTCGTGGGCGTAACGGGCACCCAGGAGCAGTTGGATCAGACGCTGGAAGGACTGGGGTTTGTCATGCCGCCATACGAGATCCCGGCAGAAGGCTTCTACGAGGTCCCACACCCAGCGTCGCTCTTCGTGTTCACCCCCGAGCGCTTAGGGCGTTTCGGTCTGGGCCATGAGACGACACCTGAACAGATCGCCCAAGACCTCACCGTGCTGAGCCAAGCCTGGTGGCAAGACGGAGCCTGACCGCTGCCCTGCTGGTGGCCGTCGCCGCGTGCGGTGATGCTGAGCCAGAGGGCCCAGTAGGTGGAGCGCCCCTAGCACCTCGTGACGTTGAAGTCACCGCGGCACGAGTGCTGGCCCCGTCGAGTCCCGAGCGAACCGCGCTCTACGCAGACGTCGCAAATCCTGGCTCGATGCCCGACACGCTGATCTCCATCTCCTCACCAGCGGCTGAAGAATCCTCCCTGCACGAGATGGCCATTGAGGGCGGTATGATGCGCATGTCGCCAATCGAGTATCTGGTGATCCCCGTCGGATCTACCGTTTCGTTGGCACCTGGAGGATTGCACGGAATGCTGGAGGGCCTCACTTCCGCCTTAGCCGTGGGAGACTCCGTCGAGGTGACTTTGTTATTCGCGAAAGCCGGGTCCCAAACCGTCTGGGCGACGGTTCAAGACCCGGCTAACGCACGCGACTGATCCCGCTAGATCGGCAAGGACGGATGCAGCGCCGGCCCTACGCTTCTCTGACCCAACGCCACAGTTCGGGCAGCGTCGGCCGCTTTCCTGCCATCAGAATGCCGACCTTGTAGATTCGGCCGGCCAACCAAGCAATCGCGAAAACCGTGATCGTCATCAGGACAAAGGACAGACCGACCTGCCACGCGGGTACGCCGCCGCCGGCCACTCGCGCCCACATGAGAATCGGCGAGAAGATCGGGATCAGCGACAACGTCGTGGCGAGCGTCGACATGGGATCCTGAATGACCTGCATCACGAAAATGATGGGGACGATCAGCAACATGATCACTGGGAACTGCGCCTGTTGAGCTTCTTCATCTGAGTTGCACATGGCGCCAACCGCCGCATACAGCCCGGAGAACATGAAGAAGCCGAGAATGAAGAAGCACAGGAAGAGCCCCAGCATTCCGAGCCCTGGGAGAACCTCCTTGATGCTCTCCAGCCCTACCATTTCCGGTCGAGCCGCCACTAAGGCAGGAATCCCCGCCCCGGCAAGCAACGCCCCCGATGCGAGCCAAACTGCCATCTGAGTAAGGCCCACCGCACCCACGCCGACGATCTTCCCGAGCATGAGGTGCCACGGCTTCATCGATGAGATGATGACCTCGACGACCCGGTTGGTTTTTTCTTCGAGCGTCGCGCGCATAACCGCGACCGAATAGAGAAGGATGACCATATAGAGGAAGAACGCGCCGATGTATGCCACAAAAAATGCAGGCTCGTTCTCATTGGCCCCCTCATCCGACAGCATCTCGATGTTCAGCCCACCACCCTGCAGCATCACGTCTGCGTCGACGCCCCGCTGGGTGAGCTGATACTCGAGCGCCGACCGAGTCACCGCGCTTTGCAGCGAGAGGCTTCGGATGGATGACGGCCGGTCCGTTACGTAGAACGTGGCGTCACCCGTCTCGAGAGTCAGATCGTCCATCATCAGGAAACCGCCGAGGTCACCCTCCGTGGTGCGTTGGCGGAGCTCCGTCTGGATGTCGACATTCCACTCTTCCTCCCGCACGTCGTACCCAGCCGCCTCGAAGCGCGGGGCGACTCGGTCGTACAAAACGCCAGTGCCATCTACGATGGCGACGATCCGAGAGTCGCTCTCGTTTTGCACCATAAAATACGCAGGGAGCACGGTGATCCCGATCATGAAGATCGGGCCACCAATCGTCGCAATGACGAACCACTTGGAGCGGACGCGTTGTAAGTACTCGCGCCGAATCACTGCCCAGACGTTGCTCATGACACACCTCCCGGGTGAGCACCTGCCGGCATTCCAGCGTCTCCGACCGAGCCAGCACCCGCGTGACGTACAAAGATCTCGTGGAGCTTTGGCTCGACCAGATCGAAGCGAAGAATGCGAGCCTCCGAGTCGACGCCACGTTTCAGGATCGCCTGATAATCCGCCCCATCCCTGAGAATGAGGTGCAAGCCGTTGTCGATCTCTTCCGTGTGATCGACTTCAGGGCCCCTGATCCAATCGTCGGGGCCCTCGAACTCAACGGCTACGATGCCTTTCCTTTCTGAGGCCTTCAGAGCCTTCAGGTCGGCGTCGAGCACTTTCTTAGCGTTCGAGATGAGGCAGACGCGTTCGCAAAGCTGTTCGGCTTGATGCATGAGGTGCGTGGAGAATAGGATCGTGGTCCCCTTCGCATGAAAGTCCCGCACGATCTCCTCGAGCACATCTTGGTTGATGGGATCGAGTCCACTGAAGGGCTCGTCCAGAATCAGCAGTTCCGGATCGTGCAGAACCGTCCCAATGAACTGGACTTTCTGCTGCATACCCTTGGACAGATCGTCGGCTCTCTTGTCACCCCACGCGCTGAGGCCAAGTCGCTCGAGCCAGACACCAGCCTTCTTGCGGCCCTCCGACCTTTTCACACCGCGGATCTCAGCGAAGAAGGTCAACAACTCGATGACCCTCATCTTCTTGTAGATGCCGCGCTCCTCCGGCAGGTACCCGACCTTTTCCCGACGAGTCTTATCTGGATCTTCACCAAACAAGCTTACCGAGCCCTCATCTGGGTTCAGGATTCCCATGATCATGCGAATGCTGGTCGTCTTACCGGATCCGTTCGGCCCAAGTAGGCCGCAGATGACCCCACGGGGCACCTCAAAATCGAATCCAGACACTGCCGTGTGCTTCCCGAAGCGTTTTGTGACGCCCTCGAGCCGAATGGCGTATCCGTTGTCGCTCATGCAGTACGCTCTGTAAAAAGGGGAGAAACCATGCCATTACAGCTCCAATAAGGTACTCCCGCACTACGGAATTCGGTGCAAGTGTCTTCACCATCCGGACATCCGTACAAAAGAGCGCGTACTTTGCTTACCTTATTCGGCTCTATATCGCTACACAGGAGGCTGAATGGCCATCTATCGGACACTCTACTACACAGACGTCTCAGTCGGCGTCGGTGGGCGTGTTACGATCCCGCAGAACATGCGGGAGGATCTCGGCATCGACGAGGGCAATTCCCTCACGGTCCGGGTCGAGGAAAATCCAAAGGGTGGTCGTCAGATGGTTATCTGGCGCGCCGAACAACAGCCCGACGATCAAGACTAGATCCAGCAGTTCTAACTACTGAGATCGATGTAGCGAACAAGGTCCCTGAGAGGACCGCCCCCATCGTGGTGCCACCATGCAGGCGGAAACGGCACCTGAGCGAAGGGTACCACCCTCGAGGCGCCCAAGCGCCCGAGTCGTTCTGCCAAACCGTCCAGCTTCTCGCCTAACCCGGCGACACCCACCGTTTGAAGGTGGGCGGCTACGGGCTCGAGAAGGGCAGGCAGGTCCTGTGCCGACAAAATCGGGCGGACACGGACGACGCGCCCCACGCACGCCGAGGACAACTGGGCGTCCGGATCGAAGATCACGGTCCAAGAAGCGGTACCTCCGTGGGTGCACTCCACCCCCGAGCCTGCCGCACGCATCATCTCTGCTGTGCCCCTCAACTGTTGCAGTGTTGAGGCCTCAGCGGCATCGAGTGCTCCTCCGGGAAGGTCGTCCTCGAGTGCTTCGAATGAGACCGCAAGCGCATCGGCAAACGCCGCCGGACTCATCTCGCCGCCCTCTTCGACGAACACGACCTGCGGCGAAACACAGCCTCTCTGATCGAAGACGGCTACCGCACGCGCTAGGTCGTCCGTCGTAGTCGACACGGCAGCGGGCCCAAGTGCCCCCCGGCCCACAACCCCAATACTTGTCCGGTGATGGTACGCCCGGAAGCGGGTCGAAACCGGAACACGAGCACGCAGTGCTGCCACCGTGTCGTCTCCTCCATATGCGGTGACCATCTCAGCCCGACCGAGCACGATGTCCTCGCTCGAAACGCTGCCCCCCGGCCAATACACAACTGCGACCGCGTCTGCGAGAGCCGCATCGGCCTCCCGCAGGGCACGGACGAACAGCACAGGGAGCACGACGTCCCCAAGCCCAGGCTTCACGAGCGTGGGGCTCTTCACCAGAAGCGCTCGGATTAAAGCGTTCACACTCACTCCTGGGACGCTCCCACTCACGAACTGGGCGGTGAGGCGAGGGCCGACCGGCATCGACCGCTGCCCCCTGCCCTCGGTGAACTCGTCCAGCATCCCGGGCGCGCCGAACTCCTCCCCAAGCAACGCAGCGAGACGAGCCGGGGTCCAGTCGGCAGCCATGCCGTCCAGAATCGTCTCAGCCATCTCGGCCGAGACACCTGCGGTACCAGGCAACAACCTGAGAGCTTCCTCGCGGATGGGGTCGCCGGGGCTCATAAAACGAAATCCGACAGCACCAAGAAGTTCCGCGATCCCTTCAGCCGAACGCCGCACCAAACTCGAGCGAGAGACTTCGAGGGCATCCACGACACTCGCAATCCAGTCCGGCGCTCCCGCAGGGTACTCGACCCGGATGTCTCCGTCTTCTCCCGCACCTCGTCCGCCGTCGAGCGAGACGGTGGACAGCACGGCCGCCTGGACCGACGAAGGCAGTGCCCAAGCTGAGAACGGCCGACTCACCGCGCCACCGCCATCAGCTCATCCATGGCCCTGGAACAACCCCGAGGCTCTGCTCCAGCAGCTCGGCCCTCCAGGAACACACGGCCGTCCCGAACGGCCCCGAAGTCCTCCGTGAGGATGTGAGCGACGGACCCGGCATTCGCGAGATCAAAGAAGGTCAGAAGACCAGCCTCGCCTTCCGGCAGCTCACGGAGGGTGGTCGGGTCGACGGCGCGCACTTGGAGCCAAGGCGGCGCTATGTGACCGCATCCCAGCGATTCACCGGTCAGGACCGGCTCGTACAGCTGGGACAACAATTCCGTCATGCCGTACTCGTTGACGATACGCTCGACAGGCACCGATGTCGCTCGTGACATCGCCTCGTACAGCTCGTCCCGCGGAACTGCGCGCCCGCGACCCTTGAAGCCCCCCGTCTCCATGATGCGGCTTCCTTGTGGGAGCGGTCCAAGGCAGACATCCGAATGCTCCATCACGTTCATAAAAGCGAAGGCGGTCCCGAGCATCAAAACAGCTTCCGCGGCGGCCTGCGCGTCCGCGAGTGCGGCCGCGAGGACCCCATGGTCGACCACCCCGGACCCGTCCACGACGTAGTCGGTCCGGCTCGCGAAGCGCCTCGCGGCGGCGCCCACCATGTAGGATAGCGACGAGCCCCGTGCATCCTCCGGGTCAGGAATCAACGAGATAAAACGGAGCGACTTCCCTTCCGGCATGAGATGCGCTGAAAAACATGGGAGTAGGGAGGCCTCATACAGTGACACCCTGGGAATCAGATGTCGGCCGCGAAGCCCCAGGTCGGACGTGGTTCCGCTCGTCTGGAACGTCGCCTCGGCAGGCGATGCGGACAGGAGATCCAGATGCTTGAAAGCGCGGGTCGGAACTGCCGGAATCTCTCTCCAGTCGTCGACAGAAGCACTGGTGACCCCCCGGCCCTCGCAGAAGCCCCGGTACACCACATTCGAGGTGAACTGCACTTCGAAGACCTCGAGGGCCAAAGCCCCGAACTCCTCGTCAGTCCACGCCTGGTCCGGGCCCCGGCCAAATAGCACCTCGAGCCGCGCCGCAAGGGAGTGGAATGCAGTTTGGTCCCTCTCTTCTAAAATCATTCGTACAATGTACCGTTTCCCGAAGAGCCCGCCGTTGAGAACACCAACATACCGGAGGCGGAATGTGTCTCGGTTATGTCCCTGGGTACCGCCTGGCTCGCCGGGTGAATCGTAAATGGAGCGAAACAATATGAGTCGACCGGCGCACATCGCCGTGCCGATGTCTTTCTTTGCGCTGGCAGCCTTCATGCTACCTATCGCCTCGGCTGCACAAGACAATGGTCCCGCCCTTCAGGCCTACCGAATTCCCGACGGTCAGACGATCGAGTTGGACGGCCGCATCACGGAAGACGTGTGGTCACAGGCTGTGCCGATCCGGGACTTCACGCAGACAGAGCCCGTTGAAGGAGGAACGCCCTCCCGTGATACGGAGATATGGGTCGCGTACGACTCCGACCGGCTCTACATCGGCGCCGTCATGTATGACGATCCCGAGGGTATCCTCGCGCACCAAAAACAGCGCGACGGCTACTTGAGCACAGACGATCGTTTCATGTGGATCTTGGACACGTTCAAGGACGGACGGACGGGGTATTTCTTCGAAACCAATCCTGCCGGCGTACTCAGCGACGCTCTGCTCACGGGTGGTGGTGGCGGCCGCGGCGGTTTCGGCGGTGGTGGTGGTGGTCGGGCCTGGGACGGCATCTGGGACGTCCGGACGTTTATCCGCCCAGACGGCTGGTCGCTCGAGATCGAGATCCCCTTCCAAACCCTCAACTTCGATCCCGAGTCGGACGAGTGGGGCATCAACTTCCAGCGCACCATCAAGCGTGACAACGAAGAGATCATGTGGCGTGGCTGGCGGCGTACCGAGGGACTGCAACGCCCGGTGTTCGCTGGAACTTTGGCCGGACTTGAGGGCATGTCTCAGGGCATCGGGCTTGAAGCCGTGCCGTCCGCAATCGCGGGCTGGAAGAACATCCCGACGAACACGGATCCGACGATATACCCTCGCGACATGTCGCTCGATTTGAACTACTCGGTGACCTCGAGCCTCAGGGCCTCACTCTCCATCAACACCGATTTCGCAGAAGTAGAAAGTGACAACCGACGTGTGAACCTCACGCGATTCTCGCTTCGATTTCCTGAACGCCGCGGCTTCTTCCTGGAAGGCTCAGGGATCTTCTCGTTCGCGCCGCGAAGTGGACCGGATCCATTCTTCTCACGGAACATCGGCATCTCGTCCGGACAGCAGGTCCCGATCCAATACGGGACGCGCGTGACGGGCCAGGTTGGCGGCACCGAAGTCGGCTTCTTCCAAGTCGGGACGGGCCAAGCAACGTTCTTCGACGAAGACGACCAGATGGACGTCTTGCTCCCGTCGGAACAGTTCACCGTAGCACGAGTGCGCCAGCCATTCTGGGAGCAGTCGACAATCGGGGCCATCTATACACGACGTTCAGCTTCGCCGGATGCTACGGGCTTCGTTCCGGAGATCGGGCACACGGCCGGTGTGGACATGTCACTGAACACCCGCGACTTCATGGGGACCGGCAAGAACGCGGATATGGAGGCGTTCTTCGTCTGGAACTCGAATCCGGACCCGACCCAGGATCTCACGACAGGAGACCTCTCCGCTCGAGGATTCCGAATCAACTTTCCGAACGACAGATACACGGGCCACCTCTCGTACCGCGAATTCGGCGACGACTACCGGCCGACGCTCGGTTTCGTGGCTCGCAACGACTTTCGGCGTATCGAACCACGGATCGGGTTCTCCCCGCGTCCTGATATCGACTGGATCCGGAAACTGGATTTCTCAGTTCAGTTCAGAAACCTGACCGAGCTTGGGACCGGCATTCTCGAGGAACGCGAGTGGGACTTCAACGTGCTCGGCGTCGACTTCGAGAGCGGCGACAACTTCGATGTCAACGTGAAGCGCGTCTACGAGTTCCTAGACTACAATTTCCAGATCAGCGACGGCATCCAGATCCCGCAGGGTGAGTATACGAACTGGGAGTATTCCATCCGGGGCAGCACTGCGTCCAAACGGAAGATCTCACTCTTTGGTGGCGGCGGATGGAGCGGATTCTGGAACGGTGATCGGAAGAGCATTTTCGCCAGAGCGACCCTCCGACCAAACCCCGGAATCAGCACCTCACTCAATGTGCAGTACAACGCCGTCGAGCTCCCGCAGGGGGACTTCAGCGCCAACGTCTACGAACTCGAAACGCAGTGGAACCCAACGCCTTGGGTATCGGCAACGTCGCAGTTCCAGTACGACGACCAGAGTCAACTCTTGGGTCTCTTCGCGCGACTGCGTTGGATCGTGAAGCCAGGGAACGACATCTACCTCGTGTACACGCACAACTGGCAGAATCTGAGCGCGGGGATCTTGGACAACCCAGATCTGATCACGCTGTCGCGTGGCGGGTCGATCAAGTTGAACTACACCTATCGGTTCTAGTTCCAGGTAACACCCCGAAGAACGAGGCCGGCCCCACCTATTTGGCGCTGACGGCGCCGGAGTGCCTCTCTAGCAGCGATATCAGGGTAGGGGACTCGGCCGACCCGACCCCGCTAAGCAAGCGGCACCCAGGTCGCCACGCACAACAGGCAGCTAGGCGCAGCGACCGCGAAGAGAGAGGTACTCCGGCGCCTTCGGCACCAAACAGCACCCGCCTCTAAACCACGCCCTGATCAAGCATCGCATCAGCAACTTTCAAAAAGCCACCAATGTTCGCCCCATTCACATAGTTCCCAGGCGTCCCAAAGTCCTCAGCCACCTCCACGCACTCGGAGTGGATGCTCTTCATGATGGATTGGAGCTTCTGATCGACTTCTTCGCGGGTCCAGCTGTAGCGCATACTGTTTTGCGCCATCTCCAACCCGGACACTGCGACACCACCGGCGTTCGCAGCCTTCCCCGGGCCGTAGAGAATCCCAGCGTCGACAAAAAGCACGACGCCGTCAGCCGTGGTCGGCATGTTCGCCCCTTCCGAGACGACACAAACACCACTGTTCAGAAGGTTCTGAGCATCCGTCGCGTTAATCTCGTTCTGCGTGGCAGACGGGAACGCACAGTCGGCATCGTACGTCCAAATTACATCGGCGCGCCGGCCGGGTTCAGGTGCGAGTGGCGAATAGACTGCGGACGGATACTTGTCAGCATACTCCTCGATGCGGCCCCGACGCTCGTTCTTCAACTCCATGACGAACGCGAGCTTCTCTCGATCGATGCCTTCTTCGTCGTAGATGCAGCCGCCCGAATCGGAAAGCGTAAGTACGGTCGCCCCGAGGTCAAGGAGCTTCTCCGCCGTGTACTGCGCCACGTTCCCACTACCCGACACCAGGCACCGTTTGCCCTCAAGCGTGTCGCCGCGTGTCTGAAGCATCTCGGCGGCGAAGTAGACCGACCCGTATCCGGTTGCTTCGGGACGAATCAGCGAGCCGCCCCAATTCAGGCCTTTGCCCGTGAGGACACCCGTGAACTCGTTAGCGAGTCGCTTGTACTGACCGAAGAGGAAACCGATCTCCCGTCCTCCAACACCAATGTCACCGGCTGGTACGTCGGTGTTCTGCCCGATGTGGCGGTACAGCTCGGTCATGAAGCTCTGACAGAAGCGCATGACCTCGCCATCGCTCTTCCCCTTGGGGTCGAAGTCCGACCCGCCTTTTCCACCACCCAAGGGGAGCGTGGTCAACGCATTCTTCAGCACCTGCTCGAACGCCAGGAACTTCAACATCCCAAGGGTCACGGAGGCGTGGAACCGGAGGCCGCCTTTGTAGGGACCGATCGCGCTGTTCATTTCGACGCGGAACCCTCGATTGACCTGCACGCCTCCTTGGTCATCGACCCAAGGCACGCGGAACATGATGACCCGCTCTGGCTCGATCATGCGTTCTAGGATCTTAGCGGAGCCGTATTCTGGGCGGCGGCGGAGAACTAACTCTAGGGACTCAGCCACCTCCTCTACCGCTTGGTGGAATTCCGGCTCAGCTGGGTTCCTAGCCTTCACGTCTTCCATCAGACTCGTCGCATACGCAGCCATGGAATCGGACCTTTTCTCGTTCGAGGATCAGAATGTCGGGGAGGGACTTTGGCGGAGTTCGGCTCAGACCGACGCAGTCGCGTTTGGAATAGCCAGAATGCCCTTTCTTTCGCGGCCGTTGACTACAGCCAGGATCGGTTCGTCAAAACGCAGAAGTCGAACGACTCCGTCACTTTCTACCTCTGGAAGTTCCGCTAACCGCTCCCATTCTACAACACCTTCGTCGACACTATCGTTGACGGTCAGGAAGCCGATTCCAAGGGATGTGATGTTCTGATAGAAGTGGGTTCCTTGAGACGGCGTGACGCGGAAATCCCGGAAGCCAGCCTCTACGATGACGCGCGCGCCAGAGATATCCTCCCACCCTACAGGAATCCCCAGCCATGGGTGAGTCGAACCCCACCTACCCACGCCGATCAGAGCATAGTTACGACCCTCGGACTTGAGTCGCGCATTCATTCGAGCCACTCCTTCGGCGCACTCGGCACTCCTACTTCGGTCGAATCGATTACGGTCGACCACCACGATGTCCCGGAGGTTGTCGATGCGCCCGTGACCCAGAACCGCCGGGCTCTCCACGACTATACTCCGGTCTCCAATGTCACCTAGGCGGACATCCCCCTCCTCCCGCGTCACCGCGAGCGGCCTCAACTGCAGGAAGGCCAGTTCCGAGGGCGCGTCCTCACCAGTCCGTAACGTCACGGCGAACTCGATTTCCACCGGAGAGCGTGTGCCCGCCATCCCAAGGATCAGAAGCTCCCGAATGATCTCCGCCAACGGAAAGACCCCGTGTTTAAGAATCGGGGCGAAACTCACGAGCGGGACCCCCGGCCGACCCAGCCCGTCGTAGACCACATTGTTCTCAGCGGAGTAAGTCGACCCGATGGAGAGCAATGTTCCATCTTCCACCGCAACCTTGATGGGGAACTGGATAATCGGCCCATCACGCTCCCAGCCGCCGGCCGGGGGTGGCTCCCCCAACTGGAGGCCGTAGAAGACCCGCTGCGAGTGTTCGAGGATGTCCTCCACGGACGAGTGTTCGAGAATGTGACCCGGATGGGGCGGCGCAAAGCGAAGGCACGGCTCACCCTCAGCGACGGTCTTTCCCAGCCCCAATGCCACGGCCGCGATCCCGTCTTCTGGGCGAGCTGGAGGCGTGGGGTAGTAGTTGTGGGAACGTGCGACACCTGCGAAATGCGGGTAGAACCGATCCTGATGTCTTTCCCCCACCACGCGTTGAATGATTACGGCCATCGCCTCCTCTTCGAGGCGGTACTGGCTTGCCTCGATGAACGACTGAGCGTTCGACGCATACGTGGTCGCATATACGCGCTTCACCGCATCGAGCAACTGCTCGAGACGGACATCGATGTCGGCGTGATCGTTGGGTAGGAGCCACGTGCCGTAGACTCCGGCCAGCGGTTGCTGGGGCGAGTCCTCAAGCAGGCTCGACGAACGCACCGCGATAGGGGTCTGCACCACCTCCATCACTCGATGCAACTTTTCCACCACGTCCTCAGGAAGCTCCGCCGCCAGAAAACGGGCCCGGATCTGGTCTTCGTCTTCGCATTGCAGAGCGAAGGCCCGAAGCTCGTTCTCGTCCAGGAATCGGTTGAACACCTCGGTGCCTAGAACGACGGCGGCGGGCACGGTGACCCGCACGCCAGGGAAACGATCCGTGATCCGCACCTCATCTATGAGTCGACTCGCGAAAGCCAACCCACGCCCTTTACCCCCGAGAGACCCACCCCCGATTTGTACCAGCCCCTCTTCTCCATCGAACAGCTCCGATCGGAACGGAACTACGGACCCTCTATTCCGCTCCCGACGATACCGATCGATGTCATCGACCAAGCTCAGTCTCAGCTCTTCAACCGACTCGAAATCACCGACCGCCCTGGGACGCAGCTTACCCGCTAGGCCGAACTCCCCGCGAGCGCGCAACCAGCGAGAGAAATCGTGCCGTCGTGCGTGGAACGCGACGCTGTCGCCGGGCACCGTGCTCAGGAGTCCCACCAGACTCTTCAAATCGGGCGCACGTTCGATCTCGGCCCCAGAGCTGTCCCGGAAGACGAAATCGCCAAAGAAGAGATGAGACGACAGATAGGATCTGACCTGTCCAAGGAAGTCAGGAGAGCCCTTCAGCATGAAGCCGACGCCGAGTTCCTTAGCGACCTCCCGGTTGCCCTCATGGGACGACTGGAGAGCTACCGGAACTTCCGAATCGAGCGCCCGCATCGCCTGCAGCAGGTCCTCTCCTGCCGTATCGCTGGTCACGCCATTTCTTGGAAACCGCATGTCTGAGAGGACACCCATAATGGACGACTTGTACTGATCGAAAACATCGAACGCACGTTCGTACGTCGTAGCGAGCAGCACCTTCGGACGAGCGCGGGCACGCATAATCTGTTGCACACGATTACCAGCTTCCAGCTGAACCGCATCGGAGAGATTCTGCAGCTCCGTATAGATCAGCGGCATGAACGCCGAGTAGAAGCGGACATTGTCCTCGACTACGAGGAACACAGGCACCCCAATGCGCGTGTCGCGCTCTACATTGAGGCGATCCTCTACCAACTGCACGATCGCCAGCAGGATCCCGGCGTCCCCCTGATATAAGAAGCGCCCCAAGATGTTAGGGTGCCCTCCGGTCTCCTCGATGCCACGTAGCTCCTCGCGATCGTACGCGAGGATGGCGAGCGGGACGTCGTACCCGCCGTCTGTGACCGACTGGGCGAGATCCGTCGCGCTCATGTCCCCGATGTCCGGGCTCGTGACAATGAGATCGACTCGGCGGTGACCCGACTCGAGGATCTTCAACGCCTCCCGTCCGGAGGATACCCGCGTCAGTGCGGGGGGCTCACGGGGCGAGGCCTCTATGAACTTCCTAAGGACCTGCTCGTGGAGCTGGCCATCTTCGGCGAGGATGAAGGACTCGTACAGTGACGACACGAGCATAACATGGTGGACCTGGCGGCTCATCAGATCGCGGTAGCCGCCGGTACGAGCGCCAAAGCGCTCAGAGAAGTCGAAGAAGGACTTCATCACATCAGCCGGTAGCCGGCCTCCTTGTGTGCGTCATCACACGCTTCCACCACCCCTCACTCCGCGCCCAGCACGGTCGCCCGTGTGTTCACCGTCGCGCAGTGTCACCACTCCATTCACAACCACGACCGGAATGCCGTCCGGGTACTGATGAGGGTCCTCAAATGTCGCACGATCGGCCACGGTGGCGGGATCGAACGAGACTAGATCCGCGAACGCTCCGACCTCGATGACACCTCGTCCGTCAAGCTTGAGTTTCTGCGCCGGCATCTGCGTGACCTTATGGATGGCGGACTCGAGCGTGAGCGCCAACGTGTCTCTCACATAGTGGCCGAGCAACCGAGGAAAAGAACCGTATCCTCTGGGGTGCGGAGAAGCTGTCGAGAGCGGGCCATACGGGGCATATGCACCCCCATCCGAACACATCATGCCGAGCGGGTGGGCGAGGATCCTCGCGGTATTCTCCTCCCCCATTCCATGTCCGATCATGCCGACGCCACCCCCGTTCGCTTCGAGCAACTCGAGGGTCAGAGCATAGGGCTCCACTCCTCGCTCCTGCGCGAGGTCGCCCATTCGCCGACCGCGCGCCCACGATGTTGCTTCGTTCGTGCTGGTGATCTGGACCGAATTCCAATCGCCAAGCAGGGCAACCTTGTCCCGGCCCTGCGCCTCGAGTCGACCTGCAGTGGCGGTATCTCTCAGGCGGGCCAGGAACGCTTGATTTCCACCCGACCGAGACGACGACGGAAATAGATTCGAGAGGCCGGTCGAATAGGCGGTGTAGGGATAGCGGTCGAAGTGCACATCGACCCCATCCGCCCGTGCTTGCTCAATGAGCCGGAGCGCCGCATCTGCTTTCCAGTAGTTGCGTTGGCCTTGAGCCTTCAGGTGCGATATCTGGACCGGCACTCCCGCCAGACGGCCGACATGGAGCGCTTCCTCAACCGCGGCAAGCAGCCGGTCGTCCTCGTTCCTCATGTGCGAGGCATACGGATAGCCCGTCCCGCGCAGGACGGTGGCCAGTTCGACGAGTTCTGCCGAGTCGGCAAATCCGCTCGGCGCATATTCGAGACCGGAGGACAAGCCGACACAGCCGCCCGCTATTTGCTCCCTGAGGATCTCCTTCATCCGGGCGAGTTCAGCGTCCGTCGCCGGCCGGTCTTCGTTGCCGACCACGAAGCCACGCAATGCACCGTTGCCGACCATCGTAGCAACGTTGACCGCCGCTCCCTCGCGATCCATTCGAGCGAGAAAGCCGATCGGATCCCGGAAGTCGATGTCGATTCCATACTGTCGGTCGTACCGATCACGAGTGGCTTCGAACCCCGCGTCGGACCAGGGCCCGACGGAACCTCCGTCTTGTCCTACAACTTCGAGCGTGATTCCCTGTCGAATGCGGCTCTCGGCGTTGTTGTTGATGAGGAGCGACATATCCGCGTGCGAGTGCACATCGATGAAGCCGGGCGCCAGTGCGAGTCCACGGAGGTCGATCTCGTTCGAGCCGGCGGCCACATTCGTACCGATCTCAGTGATCCGATCCCCAGTGAGTCCCACGTCGACCTCTCGACCTGCCCGACCCGTTCCGTCGAACACTGTCGCCCCACGGAGAACCAAGTCAGCCCGTCGCGCGCCGCACACGAGCTCGGGAGCAATCAAGGACCCGGCCCCCGCTACGGCCGACGCTCGCACGAAGGTGCGACGATTCATGTCCTTACCCACGTCGCACTCTCCCCGGCTCGAGACCGCCAGCATGCAGGATCTTCTCCTGCAGCCGGACTCCTTCCTCGTCGGTGAAATCGAGCACGCGCCGGACGGCTGCTTCCACTTCTTCGTAAACCTCCGCAGGAAAATCGCCACCCTCCGCGTGCCGGAGCGCCCCGGTCAGCGTCTCGAGCTCTCGCTCTGCTTTCTCGGTTGCGCGCCTGAGGCGATTTAGCGCCTTCCGCGCTTCGGTCTCAGCAGTCGTCATATGTCGTGGAGGTCGGGATGGTTCTCTCGCCGTGAATTTTCAAGGTGCGCGGCAGCACAACCCACGGCAATCGCCCGGCCCAGCTCGGGTGACTGGAACCCGCACAGGCGATTAGGTAGAGTCTCAAGCATGAGCAATAAACTTGAACTTTTGGTGGTCGGCGCTGGCCCCTGCGGCATCGCCGTAGGCGCCGCTGCAAAGAAGGCCGGTGTGTCATGTGTCCTCTTCGATCGAGGCTGCATCACCCAGTCGCTCACGAACTACCCGTACTACATGACCTTCTTTAGTACGGCGTTCATGCTCGAGGTGGGAGATGTACCCTTCACCATCCCCGAGTCGAAGCCGACCCGTCGTGAGGCGCTCGTATACTACCGGCGCGTTGTCGAACACTGGGACGTGGACGTCCGTCAGTACCAGAACGTGGACGAGATCTCAGGAAGCGAAGGTGATTTCACGGTACGCACGTCCAAACGAGACGGGACCCAGGAGATCTTCAGTGCCAAATCGGTTGTGTTCGCGACCGGTGGTTTCCATCACCCCAACTTTCTCGAAGTACCCGGTGAGGAGTTGGACAAGGTCCACCACTACTACCACGAACCGTACGCATATTACGCCCAGGACGTGCTCGTCGTGGGCGCCGGAAACTCCGCGGTAGAATCGGCACTCGAGATGTACCGGAACGGCTCACGCGTCACGCTTGTGCACTTCATGGACACGATCGATCGCGGGGTGAAGCCGTGGGTCGTGCCCGATATCACCAATCGCCTCGAAAAGGGCGAGATCGGCGTGCACTGGCACAGTCGTATTACGGAAATCAAGCCAACGTCAGTGGTGATCCGTAGTGATGCTTCAGGCGACACAACCGAGATCTCCAACGATTTCGTCGTTGCAATGACGGGATGGCGGGCAGACCACTCCACACTTCGCGGTCTCGGCGTCGAGATCGACGACGAGACCGGCAAACCGCATCACGATTTAGAGACCATGGAGACGAACACTCCCGGTCTCTATATCGCGGGGGTTATTGCTGCCGGTCACAACGCCAACAAGGTCTTCATCGAAAACGGCCGACAGCACGGCAGTTTGATCGTGGCGGACCTGCTCGCGAAACGTTAGTTGGGAGCCTCAAGACCCAGCTGCTGCGCCATAAAGGTTAGCTCCCGGGCCGTATCCTCGATCCGTAGGGTCATCGGGCGACCACGCCCTGCCGCATGCCCACCGCGGGCGTCGTACCAGAGGATCACGGGAAGCCCGGACGCGGTCGCTGCTTGGAGTCGCGCAGTCATCCGTCGGGCTTGCAGCGGTGGCACTCGGGTGTCGAGGTCGCCGGTAGCCAACATGACTGCCGGATAGTCGGCCCCGTCCCGTACCGCCTGATAGGGTGAGTACTGACGGATCACGTCGAAGTGTTCGGGAATACGAGAATCACCGTATTCGAGCAGTGCCGGCATGTTGTTCGTCTCCTGGAATGCATAGAACCGAACCATGTCCAGATCAGGATAGGTGCATAACACGGCCCGGAAGAGATCCGGTCGCTGCGTCATCGCAGCAGCCACGAGCAGTCCACCGTTGCTGCCACCGTTGCTGCCGAGATGGTCAGGGGTCGTGTACCCTTCGTCGATCAGCATCTCCGCGGCGGCGATGAAGTCGTCGAAGACGTGCTGCTTGTTCTCGAGCATGCCATCTTGGTGCCACGCTTCCCCGAATTCGGTCCCGCCCCGGAGCGTTGCCACCGCGTAGACCCCACCCATCTCCAGCCACGCCATGCGTGTCGTCGAGAAGCTCGGCTTGATGTTCGATGTGAAACCACCGTAGCCGTTCAAGATTGTCGGGTGGCTTCCGTCGAGTGCGATTCCGGCGCGATGCATCACATACACCGGAGCTCGTGCACCCCCAGTCGAAGTGAACCAGAGCTTAGTGACTTCGAATCCCTCTGGAGAACCTTCCGGAGGCTCCGTCATTTCGACCTCCAAAGTCTCCAGATCGACCTCATACTCCGTGGCAGGCGTCAGGTATCCGACCACTGTGAGTGTCGCCTTTCCGTCACCTGCGCCTCTGACAGAGACGGTCGACTGTTCCGGTACGGAGACCTCACCAACGGGCGTGCCGTCCATCTCAAAGACCCGCACACGGTTTTCCACTTCGTGCAGGTAGATCGCGACGATCTTGTCTCCCACAAACTGGTAGCTCTCGAGAAGATCCTCGCTCTCAGGGATCAGTTCGGACCAAGCATCGGGGGTCGGGTTGTCTGGATCGGCTACAACGAGTCGAAAATTAGATGCTTCATGGTCCGTCCGGATGAAAAGCTGACCGCCCCGAAAGCGGACTTGAAAGTGTGCCGGGACGCCTTCAACGATGGTACGTATCGCGCCATCGCCGGTCTGAATAAAGTGATCACTGCGGGCCCAGCCGTGTTGCGCCGAATAGAGCCGATACCGGCCCCCTCCCACTCGATTCATACTAGCAAACACCTCCGGGCCATAACCCTCACCCCAAATTTCCTCGTCCTCGGACGAGTCCTCACCCAGCGTGTGATGGCGGACGCGCGGCCCATCGACGCGTGACCTGTGCGTGTAGTAGAAGCCCGTGCCCTCTTCGTCGAACTGCACACCACCGTATAGAGCGTTGGGGAGATAATCGGGAAGGTCCTCACCCGTCTCGAGATTTCTGATGCGGATCTCTAACTCGTCCGCGCCGCCCTGTCGGATTGAATAGAGCATCAGCGTCTGATCCGGTGACGCACCCATCATCTCGATCAACGTTCGATACGTGGGATCTAGGTCCACCGGGTCCATGAAGACCTCGTACTCCTCATCCACCGTGGGCTCCTCGGCTTCGTCGTCGTCCGCCGGGGCTGGCCTGCGATAGATCACCGGAACCTCTTCGCCCTGCCGCCTCATGGTGAAGTACTCGAAGTCGCCGATCTTCCTTGTCCCACCGACGTTGTCCTCGTCGAGGCGATCCCTCAGAATCGCGCGGAGATGCTCACGGACGGGCCCCTGCCCCACGATGGTCTCCGCGTAGGCATTTTGAGCGTCGATCCAGGAGCGGGTCTCCGCCGATTCCTGATCCTCGAGCCATCTGTAGTTGTCGACGAACTCGATGCCCTGGATGACGTCCACTACCGGATCAATCCGTGCGTCCGGCGGTGGCGGGTATCGCTCGCTACACGCCGCAAGGAGCGCGACGAGGGCTAGCGCACCGAGTCCTCGAGCCAATCGCTTCATTTTAAAGCTCATCATGTCATCAGTTCATCCACAGGTCTTCGAGGACACGGACGGTCGTAGTGTAGTCATCGCCGTTCACCGAAACGGTCACGCGGTAGACGCCCGGGGTCGCTGGCTGACCACGGTTCCGGCCGAAGCCGCCACCGCCGCCACGACCGTTCTCGGGCGGATTACTCCGTAGGTCCCACTGCACACGGTTCAGGCCGGCAACACCGGTGCCTTCTATGGACCGGAAGACCTCCCCCGTCACGGCATCCGTAATCGTGATCGTGACGTCACCGCTTGCAGCGTCCTCCAGGTAGTAGTGGATCGCGGAGCCCACCGGTGCGTTCTCACCCTCCCAGTTCTTGTCACCCGTGACCGACCGGTTCGAGCGTCGGTCCAACTTCCACTGGACCGACTCACGTGGTTCGAAAAGGTGAAACTCCTCTTCGAGAATCTCCGTCGTAACATCCTGGAGAGCGGTGATGTCATCCATGACGTAGATGGACCGGCCATGGGTCGACAGCACGAGATCGTTGTCTCTAGGATGCACCAGCACATCGTCGATCCGGACAACCGGCAGGCCGTTCATGAACCTGTGCCATTCTTGCCCGTCGTCACCCGAGATGAAGAAGCCGAACTCGGTGCCCGCGTATAGAATGTTCGCGTTGCGCGGATCCTGACGGATCGTATTCACATTCCCGAAGTCCGGGAGATTGGACTTGATATCCTGCCAAGTCTGCCCGTAGTCGCGCGTCACGTAGACATACGGTTTGAGGTCACCTGACTTGTGCCCGTCAATGGAGACATAGGCCGTTGCCACATCGTGATGAGAAGCCTCCACCCGAGACACGTAGTACTGCGTGGTCCCACCCGGGAGATTGCGGCTCACCTCGGTCCACGTCGCGCCACCGTTCTGACTGACTTGGATGTTGCCGTCGTCCGTGCCCATCCAAAGAACGCCTGGCTGGATAGGCGACTCCGCAACGGTGACACCAGCGCTCCACATCGTCACACCATCGTTGCGGGAGAGGTTGCACTCGATACCACGATTGAGCTGTGCACAGCGCGGCACATCGTTCTGCACACCCATCAGGTCGATCTCGTCACGATCGATGTTCTTGGAAAGGTCCTCTGACATGGTCCATGTATCACCTCGATCACGGGAGATGAAGAAGCGATTCCCGGCAACATAGACCGTGCTCGGATTGTGCGGGGAGAGGAGAATGGGCGTGTTCCAGTTCCAGCGGATCTGATCCGTGGCTGAAGGCGCCGGGACAATGTTCGGACCCCCACCGCCACGGCCACCCGTTCCACGGGGACGAATGCTCGGCTGCTCACCGGTCGCCAGGTTGATGCGCCGCACGTTCCCGTTCTGAGACTCGGAGTAGATGATGTCCGGGTTGGTGGGGTCGATTTGGGTATAGAAGCCATCTCCTCCCCCGGCGTTGAACCAGTCTTGGGGCAGGATGTTGCCAGCGCGGACCGAGCTGGGTCCGCACCAGGTCCCATTGTCCTGTAGGCCCGTGCAAACGTTGTACGGCCGCTGCATATCGACTGACGCATGATAGGGCTGGCCTACAGCCCACGTGCGAATCGACTCCCAGTTCTCACCCTGATCGTAAGAGACGTCGATGGAGCCATCGTTCCCGATCATGATGTGATCGTGATTGGCAGGGTTGATCCACAACGCGTGCTGATCCACGTGTCCGAAGCCCGTGAGAGTCTCCCACGTGCGTCCTCCGTCACGGGACTTCGCGACCTGCTGGTCTACCGTGTAGAGAAGTTCGGGGTCTGTCGGCGAGACACGAATCTGGCTGAAGTACATCGGCCGCCCGTTCTCATTGCTGCGGAATTGCCAGCTCTGGCCTCCGTCCATAGAGCGCCACACCCCGTTCCACTGCTGATCGTCCGGTGGGTTCTGTTCACGAATGAGCGTCTGCCAAGCCGAACGTTCATCGTCGTTGAGTTCGCGCTCGTTGTCCGCGGCGACCTCGATCTGGGCGTAGATCATATCCGGGTTCGCGGGGGTCGTCGCCAGTGCGATTCGGCCCATCGTGCCGTTCGGCAGACCATTCCCCTCCACTCTGCTCCACGTATCTCCGGCGTCACCAGAAGCCCAGATCCCGCTTCCTTCACCACCACCCACGAAGCAACAGGCACTGCGGCGGCGTTGGTAGGTTGCCGCCATCAGGTGATCAGGATCGTTCGGCTTGATGATGAGGTCCGTGGCGCCGGTGTTCTCGTCGATGGACAGCACATGGTCCCATGTCGCGCCACCGTCAGTCGTCTTAAACACGCCGCGTTCAGAGCTGGCGCTGAAGAGAGCGCCGTTCGCCGCAACCCAGACCGTGTTGGGGTCCGTGGGATGCACGATGACCCGCGAGATCGACTGGGTCTCGCGAAGACCGACGAAGGTGAAGGTCTCACCTCCGTTCGTTGTCTTGTACATGCCCGCGCCGAAGGAAGAACTTTGTCGATTGTTCGACTCTCCAGTGCCCACGTAAAGCACGTCGGGATCCGACATGGATATACCGAGCGCTCCGACCGAGTGCGTCTCGTATTCGTCGAAGATCGGCTCGAACGTCGTCCCGTTGTTTACGGTCTTCCAGAGCCCACCCGTGGCAAAGCCCACATAGTAGGTGAACGGATCGTCCGAACGGACCGCGATGTCGTCAACTCGTCCGCCCTGTCCGATGGGGCCGATCGAACGCCATACCATAGGCCGAAGCAAAACATTGTCGGACTGATTGACGACTGGAGTGTCTTCCTGAGCCACCACAGTGGTCGGCACAGACGAACCGGCAGCAAGAAAGACGAAGAGAAGTCGGACGAGACGCGAACCGGGCATCGGGTTCACTCCTTAATTTTCTGGGCCCATCGACGTGATTGACCGCATGCATGTAGGCTGAGGAAAGTCGAGACCGAGTACGGTCCCGTCAAACGAATCCGGAAACACGAGGAACCACTACCGACTCCTACGGCTTGGCGCTCAGCAAGAAGACTCTATAGGGTGTCGAAGAATATGGACTGCTGGACTCACGCAACTGTGGAGAACCGAATGCGACGTTACGCATTCTCACTCATCGCAGCGGGCGTTGTCGGGATGGGCGGATGTGGGGTGGCAGATGAGACAGCCGAAGCCGTGGTGGAAGAGATGAAGGAAATCGTGTTGGGCCCCGTGGACGGGCTCGACCTACTCGGTGTGGACCTCGAGCGGGTCCAAGCCGGGGATATGGCACCCGACTTTTCCGCCAATACGCTGGCCGGGCCGGTCGCCACGCTCTCGAGTTTCCGCGGGGAAAAGAACGTTGTGCTGCTCTTCTACCGAGGCCACTGGTGACCCTACTGCGCTAAGCAGCTCGGTGAGCTGCAAGACTTCATGACCCCGGAACAGCGCGAAGGGACTGAGATCCTCGCACTTTCTTCAGACGGTCCGGAAATGCTCCAAATGATGGTCGATCGGGTGGCCGAAGAAAACGACGGCTACATGATCGACTTCGCGCTGTTGTCCGACCCGGACGCGACGATCATCAATCGGTACGGGCTCTTCAACAGCGAAGACGGCAAAGGACGCGCGATTCCGCATCCAACGGCCTATGTGATCGACAAGGAGGGCCGCGTGCACTGGAAATTCACCGAGGTGAACTACCGGGTCCGGCCGGAGAACGAGGACATCCTGGCAGCACTCGCGGAGCTCGAAGGGATGTAGAGGGCACCACGTCGCAACGATGGTTCGGGGTCTCGGCTACTCGGTCGGGACCCCGATTTCGTTTCCGTTGAGAAGGAGGCTTTCCACGCCCCTTCGTACGTACCCCAACGCAAGCGTCTCGCCATACTTGGGCGATTGAACCGCCGAAGTGATCCACCCGACTGCTTTCTCAGACCCATCTGTAGAGAGGAGTTCGGTGCCCTTGGCTGGGGTCGGTACATCACCGAGGTGCAGTTGGCGTAGGTGGCGATTCACCCTACCGCGGTCTCGAATACGGATGATGACCTCCTGCCCTGTGTAACACCCTTTCTGGTAATCGATCGCTCTGTCGTGAATACCAGCTTCGATCGGAATGGTGTTCTCATCCATGTCGGTTCCGAACACGGGTCGACCGCCTTCCACACGCAGTGTGGACCAGACGCCGAGGCCCGCGGGTTGAGCACCCCCCGAAACCAGAGCGCGCCAGAGCGCGGCCACGGGTTCAGCTGGACCCACGACCGTGTACGCGTCAGGCCAGACCTCTTCGGTCTTGATGACCAGAAGTCCATCCACCGCTGACTCTCCAGCCGACCGCCACTCGCCCTCTTGGAGCGCGGTGAGGTCATCAATGCCGACCCGGAGTCCGAGGGCAAGTCGCGACAGGACCGCAGCTGACTCCGGGCCAACCACTGTGATCATCCCCGTGTCCGGAGTCACGTCTGCAACCGCCGCGAATCGAGGTGGTAGGTATTTCTTGAAATTCTCAATCAGTGCCTCGACCCCCGCGACCGGGACATCGAGCAGAAGCTGTTCAGCGTCATCGTCTCCCTGGGAGATCGCCCACAAATCAGTGAGCATCTTACCCTTCGGGGTCAGGACGGTGCTGTACGTGGCAGCCCCGCCTATGACGCCTTCTCCGGCCGCACCAGGCGCGGACGGTAGCCGCCCCGTAAGAATGCCATTCAGCATCTGGGACGGAGAACGTCCCGTGATCGCCAGCCGAGCTCGATGACTACGATCGAAGACAGCGACCTTCATCGTCGCAGCCTGATACTCGCCCGCCGGGTCTCCGAAGTGTCGCATGAGAGAGCGTCCGTGATAGTCGGAGGCGATCCCTCCTGCGGCTTCCATATCTGTCCATATGCTGCTCGGCGTCATACGGCCCCCACGTCGTTCGACAGATCTCGGCCTTCCCGGAGATCCTTCAACATCGCGCTCACGGTCTGGGAGTCTGCGGCGCTAGGGGAAACCCGGAGATACCGTTCGAGCTGCTCCGCAGCCTCATCGCGCCGACCCAGCCGTGCCAAAAGCACACCACGTGTCCTGTTCTCCGCGGGCGCCGTCGGCGTCACCATGAGGATCCTCTCAACGGCGGCGAGCGCCCGTTTGTTGTCTCCAACGTTCACGTAGACACCCTTCAAATTTGTAAGCAGTCGCACGATCATGTTGCGCCGATCGGCCGTCTTCATAAACGCATCTTGGAGGCGGACCATGCCGCCGTAAACCCGATCTAGGAGTTCCTGCGCTTCGTCCTCGAAGCGGGCCTTCCCTCCATCGAAGGGGTCGAGCAGCAGGTCCATCGCTTCACCGTTGAATCGAATGAGAAAGTGGCCGGGAAAACTCACCCCCTCGAGAGGGAGGCCCAGACGCCAGCCTACTTCGAGCAGGACGACCCCTAAGGTCAACGGGACCCCCGTGCCGCGATCGAGTACGTCGTTGAGAAACGAATTCCTGGGGTCGTAGTAGGCCTCCCGATTGCCGTTGAATTTTCGCCGACGATACAGCGTATCGACCACCTCGGAGAGAACAATGAGCGGCGCCGTTTCGTCAGCGAGTCGATCTTTGACTTCTTCAGCGAGTTGATCCAGCCGGGCCAGATACAGCTCCACAGAGAGCTGGGGATACTCTTCCTTCGCCACCAACAGAAACGCTCGCGCGAGGTCCATCTCGGGTTCCGTCCGAGACAGCTCCTTCGCGAGGAGTTGGCGTGTGTCGAGAGTCGGAGTGGCCAATGGCCTCTGCTGGGTCAGAAGGTGGATTGCGCGGCACACATCGTGACAGGACCCATGGGTACACTTCCGTCCGTGTTGGTTTCCGCCGCGGCCTTACTCCCAGCGAAACACCCTGGCAGACAACGCGAGCGACGACGCCATGGCTGCGACCAAACCAAGCACGTTCCACCCATGGGCACCGCACCCTGCTCCGTCCCAGATCCCGGTCATTAAGGCACTGGCATTCGTTGTCGGAAGTGAGTAGGCCACAAGCTGCAGCGGAAGACTGAGGACCTCGATAGGGAAGAAGAGCCCAGAGATCGCGATCATCGGGTAGAGCACCACAGCGCCCAATGGACACTGAGGATCGTCACCGGCTTCAGCGGCCTAGCGCGCAGCCGTTTCAAGATTCTGCCCTCGCGGTACATCGAAACGACCGCGACGAGCGAGAGCACCGATCCGATCGCGATAAAGAGCGCGGCCATTACAGGAACGTTGACGGGAGAGTTCATACATAAAGGGACGCGGCATGTGTCGAATTTCGTCAACGCGGCCGTATCTATCTGGGGCAACTGCCCTGAAAGCGGTTCCCAGCACGGGCTTCCACCCCCAACTTCGTGGACGCTCGACTTTACTTCCCCCATCCCGAGAGGAGACCATGGCGAACGAGCCAAGGGACCAGAGGCCGAAGATTCGGCTGTCCCAGCTCAGTCACGGAGCCGGTTGAGCATGTAAGCTCGGGATGTCCGAGTTGGCGCAGGTTCTGCGTCACGTCCTGCCGGTGGAAGATCCGAACGCCCTCGTCGGTCATACGACCGGCGACGATGCTGCTGTGTATCGGTTAACCGACGACCGTGCCTTGGTCGTAACGGCTGATTTCTTCACGCCCATAGTCGATGACCCCTACGACTTTGGCCGCATAGCCGCCACGAACGCGTTGTCGGACATCTACGCCATGGGGGCGAAGCCCATGTTCGTGCTCAACCTGGTGGGCTTCCCTCGTGCGCTGCTGTCCGAGGGCATCCTTGATGAGATCCTGCGGGGCGGAAGCGATGTCACGCGCGGCCTCGGCATACCGACCTTGGGCGGGCACACGATCGATGACGCCGAGCCGAAGTACGGGCTCGTCGCGATCGGAGAAGTCGACCCGAACCACATGGTGACCAACACCGGCGCGAAGCCCGGTGACTTGCTGGTCCTCACCAAGCCCATCGGCTCCGGAGTGATCGCGACAGCGATCAAGAAAGGCGAGGCGCCGGATGATGTGATCGCGAACGCTGTGGATATCATGGCGACGCTCAACGCCGGGGCGGCGGCGGCCATGGTGAACGGAGGCGTGCTCGCGGCCACAGACGTCACCGGCTTCGGCCTACTCGGGCACCTCCGCGGTATGATGAGGGCATCCGGCACCGCGGCTAACCTGCGATCCAGCGACGTCCCTGTCATGCACGGTGCGAGAGAGCTCGCTATCGGCGGTCATATTTCCGGAGGATCGAAGCGCAATCTGGAAGACGTGGCAGCCGACGTGACCTTCTCTGGCGAGGTCGACGAGATCAAGCGGGTGCTGCTCGCCGACGCGCAGACGTCTGGCGGCATGCTCATGTGTGTGAAGCCTGACATATTGGCACCACTCATGGCCGACCTATACGGACAGGCACCTGTGACTGCGGTGATCGGTGAAGTTACTGAAGGTGAACCCGGGAAGATCAGAGTCGAGGCCTAGTTAAAAAAACGGGCCGCTCTACCCCCAAAGGTAAAGCGGCCCGCTGGACCTTCGGTCGACTTAGGGATCTAAGCCCGAACGGTGCCTCCGGATGCCTTCTTCTTCGCGGCCGCCTTCTTTTTCGGCGCAGCCTTCTTAGCCAGCTCCTTCTTCGCCGCAGGCTTCTTCAAGCCGCCGCGAAGTGCCACGGCCAGCACGTCGTCGAGCGTCTCAGCGAGGTGGAACGTGATCTTCTTCCTCACCTCATCCGGGATGTCGTCCAAGTCGGCCTCATTGTCGATAGGCACGATGATCTGCTTGATCCCCGCCCGAACCGCACCGAGCACCTTCTCTTTGACTCCACCAATCGGGAGCACCCGCCCCGTGAGCGTGAGCTCACCAGTCATCGACACGTCGCGGCGGACCTTCCTGCCCGACACGGCCGACACGAGTGCGGTCGCCATGGTGACACCCGCTGATGGGCCATCCTTGGGAATCGCTCCTGCCGGGACATGGATGTGAATCTCACGGCCCTTCAATGACTCCTCAGGAATCCCCAGCCCCTCCCAGTGTGCCTTCGTGTACGACAGTGCCGCCCGACCGGACTCCTTCATGACGTCGCCAAGCTGACCAGTGAGCAAGAAGCCGCCGGTACCCTCACCCGGCATCACGCTCGCTTCCACGAACATGATGTCACCACCCATGGGCGTGTAGAACATCCCCGTAGCAACGCCGACTACATCCTCGGCTGCCAACGTTTCGGGGTGCACGCGTGGACGTCCGAGCAGGTCGCGAACGTCGTCCCCAGTCGCCTTGATCTTCTTCATGGTGCCGGCGGCGATTTTCCTCGCCACCTTCCGCGCGAATTTGCCGACCTCGCGCTCGAGCTGACGCACTCCGGACTCCCGTGTGTACTTCTGCACAACACTGAGAACCGCCTTGTCCGTCATCTGGAGTTCGCCCGCAGTGAGGCTGTTCTCCTTCAGCTGACGTGGCAGCAGGTACTTCTTGGCGATCTGAAGCTTCTCGCGCTCGGTGTACCCGGCGAAGTCAACGCGCTCCATACGGTCGAGCAACGGGCCTGGAATGCGGTCTAGGTAGTTCGCCGTCGCAATGAAGAGAACTTCCGAAAGATCGAACGGGATGCCGAGATAGTGATCCACAAACGTTGAATTCTGGGCGGGATCCAGCACCTCGAGCAGCGCCGAACTCGGGTCTCCCTGGAAGGAGACGCCGAGTTTGTCGACTTCGTCCAATAGAAAGACCGGGTTTTTGCTCTTCGCCGAACGCATGCCCTGGATAATCCGTCCTGGCATGGCACCTACATAGGTGCGCCGATGCCCGCGGATGTCCGCTTCGTCGCGCGCGCCACCCAATGAGATGCGCACGTACTTCCGGCCTAAGGACCGCGCGATCGACTGAGCGATCGACGTCTTACCCACACCAGGTGGTCCGACGAACAGTAGAATAGGACCTCGGCCCGAATGCGGCTCGCTTCCAGCTGCATCATTACCTGAGGCACCTTTCTCCGCTTCTTCGGCACGATCCAGCTGGAGCTTGCGCACCGCCAGGAACTCGACGATTCGATCCTTCACATCTTCGAGGCCATGGTGGTCGTCTTCCAGAATCTGCTGAGCTTTCGAAAGGTCGATCTTCTCCTCTGTACGTTCGCTCCACGGAAGCTCTGTGACCCACTCCAGAAACGTACGGATGACTTGATACTCAGCCGACTGCGCGCTCGTACGCTCTAGGCGCCTGAGTTCACGATCGACTTCGGTGCGCTGTTCTTCGCTGAGATCGAGTTCGGCAATGCGAGTTCGCATCTCCTCGACGTCATCGCGCTCCTCTTCTTCACCCAGTTCTTTCTGGATCGCCTTCAGCTGCTCACGCAGGAGCATCTCGCGCTGACGTTCACCCAACTCGGTCTGCACCTTGGCCTGGATGTCTTCTTGAGCGTCGATACGGGCGAGTTCACGCTCCACCGCGACGAGGCAAGAACGCATCCGGTCTTCATCGTCGAGCGTTTCGAGTAAATCCTGTTTGTCGGACGTCTCGAGCTCCAGGTAGAACGCCACCAGATCCGCGAACGGACCTGGCTCGTCGACCCCCTGAATCAGCTGATTCAACGCTTCTGCTGGGACGCCCCGACGGGTACCCAGCTCCGCGGCGCGGTCCCGCAACTCGCGGTCCAGCGCTTGGAAGGCCGGATCCGCCTCATTGCGGGGTTCCTGGCTCTCCATATCTAGGAGCACCGCGTGCATCATCGACTCACCCTCGTCGTGATACGACAACGCCTGCGCACGGCCTTCGCCCTGCACTAGGAGCTGCACGCCTCCACGAACCCGGTGAGTCTGAATGATCCGGACCACGGTACCCACATTGTACAGGTACTCAGGAAGCGGATCGTCGACGTTTTCTCGTTGTGCAACAGCGAACATGCGGCGGTCTCCGTCCAAAGCTGCTTGGACGGCTTCGACCGTGCCAGGTCGACCAGCCGAAATGGGCACAGCTACGCCCGGGTACACGACGGTGTCCCGTAGCGGTAGCACTGGAAGCGTGAAACGCTCGCCCATGGAATCCTCTCTCTCTTCGCCCGCGCCTTTGGCGTCAGGCATTTCTATATCGGTCAGGGTCGTCTCCCCGGACCGTATGCATGAGTCCGCGAGCCGAGGCAGTACGGAGCTTGGTGCAGGTTTCTTGCCACGCCAAACCTCCTTATTCGTGCCCGGACCGCATGAAATCCTGCCAATGTGGCGGTGACAGGCATACGTACCGCGCCACTTTTTCACCTAGACGGCGAGAGTTAGGTTGGCACCTCGTTACTCTCCGCGCCACCGGTCGGGGATCTACTATGAGCGAACTGCTCAGCGGTATCACATGGTTCCAAGGTTCGTCTGTCTGCATCAAGCAGCTGGGCCTGGAGATCCACGTGGATCCCCTCCATGTACCGGACGGCTCAAAGGCTGATTTCGTCCTCCTCACTCATCCTCATTACGACAACTTCTCCGAGGATGACATCGCGAGGGTCCGGACCCCAGAGACGGTGATCGTGGCGCCCACCAGCATGAAACATCAGTTGGCGGACGCGGACCATTTCATGCGGCCCGGCGACATGCTCCAGATTGGTGAGGTCGACGTGCTCGCCGTACCTGCCCACAACGTCGACAGCAAATTTCATCCGCCAGAAGAGGGATGGCTGGGGTACGTCTTCAATATCGGAGGCACGACGTTCTACCACGCCGGAGATACCGATTTCATCCCATCGATGTTCGGTATTCGATGTGATGTGGCTTTTCTCCCCTGCGGCGGCCACTACACGATGGGCGTAGAAGATGCCGCCCGGGCGGGCGACGCCTGCGGCGCATCGACGATCATCCCTATTCACTGGGATGAGAAGTACGGCACACTCGAACATATTGAGCGGCTCAATGACCTCTTCTCGGGAGAGGTCCTCATATTGGAACGCGCAGGTGAAGCCCATTCTTTTTAACTACATAGCAACTCTCAAGGCGGACCCATGCGCACCATCACCGCACTTCTCGCTCTGGCTCTCGCGGCCCAACCTCTGGCGGCCCAGTTGAACGGTCCGGTCCAGAGCCCTGCCAAGAACTCGGGACGCTCCACGGTCTACTCACCGCGCGGCACGGCGGCGACGAGTCATCCCTTAGCCACCAGTGCGGCACTCGAGGTCCTTCAAGCGGGCGGCAACGCGATCGATGCTGCGGTGACTGCGGCGGCGGTGCTGAACGTGGTCGAACCACACATGACCGGCGCGGGCGGTGACATGTTCGCCATCCTGTGGTCTGCCGAGGAAGGCCGCCTGATCGGGTTAGACGCCAGCGGCAGATCCGGTTCGAAGATCGACTTGGCGCAGCTCATTGCCGACGGCACTGAACGAGTGCCCGGGAGCGGAGCGCGCTCGGTCACGGTTCCTGGTGCCTTCTCTGGCTGGAACGCCCTGATCGAACACCACGGCACGATCTCGCTGGCCGACGCCTTAGCTCCTGCAATCCGCATTGCCGACGAAGGCTTCCCGGTCTCTCCCATCATCGCGCAGGATTGGGCAGGCACAGTGAACGGCTTACGAGGTGACGCCGGGGCAGCCGCCACGTTTTTGATCAACGACGAGGCTCCGAAGCCGGGTGACTGGTTCAGGAATCCAGATCTTGCTCGGACGTTCCGCCGCGTCGCCGAACACGGCATCGAGACGTTTTATGGCGGTGAACTCGGTCAGCAAATCATCACGGGGCTGGATGAGTTGGGCGGTTTCCTCACCATCGACGATCTGCGGAACCACGAGTACCGCTGGGTCGAGCCCATGAGCGTGGACTACAAGGGGTACACCCTTCATGAGTTGCCGCCAGCCGGTCAGGGGGTCGCGGCCCTGCAGATGCTCAAGATGCTCGAGGGGTACGATCTGCTCGGGATGGGTCACAACAGTGCCCAGTACCTGCACACTCTGATCGAGGCCAAGAAGCTCGCCCACGCGGACCTGGCCCGATACGTCGCTGATCCAGACCACATGGACGTGCAACCAGAAGCGCTCCTGGACGACGCCTACCTCGCGGGCCGTGCCGAACTGATCGACCCGATGCATGCAGCGGATCGCCCGGAGCCGGGCCAGCCGTACACCGCCTCGGAGACGATCTATCTCACGATCGCCGACCAGTACGGCAACATGATCTCGTTCATCAACTCGATTTACGGGTACTTCGGATCTCGAACCGTCATTCCCGGGACGGGCCTGATGCTCCAGAACCGCGGCTCCGGCTTCACGATGGAAGAAGGCCACCCCAACCAGATCGCCCCGAACAAGCGGCCTTTCCACACCATCATCCCGGCGTTCGTCACCAAAGACGGGGAGCCGTACATGTCTTACGGAGTGATGGGTGGCGCCATGCAACCTCAGGGTCACGTACAGGTCATGCTCAACGTCGTCGAGTTCGGGATGGACCCGCAGGAAGCCATCGATGCGGCGCGCTTCCGGCACTTCAACGGCACATCTGTCGCGGTCGAAAACATCGACGACGCAATGACGGCCTCGCTCGAGGGACTCGGCCACACCCTACGTGAATGGCGGGGTGTCGCTTTTGGTGGCGGCCAGATGGTGCTCAAGCTACCCAAGGGATGGGCTGCGGCCTCCGACCCAAGAAAAGATGGGATGGCTGCAGGGCACTAGCCCCAACTCAGGCCGCTCAAGCGGCGGTCACGTCAGCAGACCCCTCCGACCCGGCGCGCAGCTCCTCAGCTCGGCACCCCTCTGGGCGCTGATTCTGTTCGCGCTTAGCTGCAATGGTGATGCGGCAGCTCCACCTTCCGTTCTTGTACCCGGAGAGGACTCCGTCGTGGTCGCGCCGTGTGAGGGACCGTACTGCCACCCGTCGCTGCTCGGCATCTACGCCATGCACGGGTTCTACAGGAAGATCATCGCCACGAATCAGGTCGCGATCGTCGGATCTCATGAGGTCCAAGATCGCGCGCTCGAGTTGGCCGTGGAGGTCGCCGAAGGCATGATCGAAGACCGCACGCTATGGTGGGCTTTCCTCGTCGAAGCGAAGGCGTTCATCGCGGTCATGTCGGAGAATGAGGTCACGACGGATATCCCTGAGCACAAGTTCCTTAGTGACGATCCGGATATCGACTGGGACTCCCGGGCGCGCGGACGAGGAGCCACGCTAGCGCTGCCGCTCACTACTGTTGGCGAAGAGAACCTCCTGTGCTCGTCCGGTGACTCCTATTCGGGAGAGAGCATTCTCGTGCACGAGTTCGCGCACACACTGCACGTGCTGGTGATCGCCATGATCGACCCTGCCTTCGATGCCGAACTGGACGCGCTGTTCTGGCAAGCGCGAGACGAAGGGCTGTGGACCGACACCTACTCCAACGAGAGCCGCCAGGAATATTGGGCCGAAGGCGTGCAATCGTGGTTCGGCGCGAACCAAGTCGAGCAGAAGGGCATTCACAACCACGTGAACACCCGCGAAGAGCTCTTGGAGCATGACCCGAGACTTCACGAATTGATCGGGCGATGGTTCTCCGAGTCGGCGTGGACACCATCGTGCCCATCGAGCTAAAGAAGTGATCCGGCTCCCTCCGGAGAACGAGACACCACACCCCTGGGAGACAGATCGCGTGTTGACGTTGGAAGACGTACGGTCCAATTCCCCGACGCCATGGGAGTCGCCTTTACATATGCGATAGCCGCCGCCTAAATGCTCCCGGTCGACTCGGGCTTTCGAGGGAGAGTCGACTGCAATGGCGCGCGTGAAGAACCTGGATTGGCTCTAGAACGCTCATATCCTGGGAGCTGACGCTCAAAAGCATCGCCGCTGGTTAGAAAACGCGTTCTCTTAAGGGCTGCGATCGCGGCCTGCGCATCCGGCTAATACAGACTCCGAAGGCGACACCTCTCAATGATCGATCCCGACTCCGTCATCCCGTTCGACCGACTCCCTGAAAAGTTCGCAGAGAGCCTCGAGAACCCGCCGTTCGAGCCGGTCGCCCCTCGCCCTGCTGCGACGATCGTACTCATGCGCGACGGCGACCACGGCATGGAGATCCTCCTGATGAAGCGGAGCAGAAGCGCCGGCTTCGTGCCGGGAGCATATGTGTTCCCGGGTGGCCGCGTGGATGGATCAGACGGGACCGATGAAATGCTGCAGCGGATCGACGGGCTCACTCAAGCACGCGCGGCCGACCGCCTCGACCTGAACGACGTGACGCCACCCGCGATCGCGTACTACCTCGCCGCATTGCGCGAGGCCTTTGAGGAAACGGGCATCCTGGTCGCACACGACACGGAAGGAGGCGAACCCGCCACCGCAGCAGAAGACGAGAGCGTCAACGCCCTTCGCGATGACTTGATGGAAGATCGTATCTCATTCGCCGACACGCTGGACCGCATGGGCTGCCGCATCGATGGAGAAGCCATCGAGTATCTAGCCCACTGGATCACGCCGAAGCCAGAGCCACGACGGTACGACACTCGCTTTTTCGCGGCTAAGGTACGCGAGGGCGCGCTCCCGATCGTGGACCCGAGAGAGATGACGGACGCGGTGTGGATCACGCCCCAGGCGGCGCTCCTCAGGAACAACGAAGGAACGCTTCCCATGGTCTTCCCCACCATCAAGACCTTGGAGAAGCTTCGAGATCACGCGTCCACCGACGACGCACTCGGTGACCTAGCGAGACAATCCGTGCGGACGATCATGCCAACCCTGGTCATCACCCCAACCGGGATCGGAATGGATATGGACGGTGAGAGCCAGGCCGAAGACGACATCGGATCATGAGGACGGCGCAGGTCCTTCGTCTAGCCGCATCGGGTCTCTTTCGTGCAGCTATCGCACTCGTGGTCATGATGGCACTGACCAGTCCTGCATCTTCGCAGGAAGAGCAATCTGACGGCGCGCCGCTCGAAATCTTGCACGGATTTACGCTGATCGACGGCCTGGGCGGGCAACCTGTAAAGGACGCGGCGCTCTCCATTCGAGGGCACACCATTATGGAGGTCGGAACGCACCACGAGCTTCAGGCGCAGTGGGCCAACGATCCGAACGTGATCTCGGTCGATCTTGGTGGCGGCTTTGTCGTGCCGGGGTTGATCGACGCACACATTCATCTGGCGACCGCCCCGAACCGCGAGAATGCTGAAGCTGAGCTTCGGCGTCTACTCTACTCCGGGGTAACCGCTGTCCGGGATATGGCAGGTGATGGACGTGCCCTGGCTTCGCTCGCGAGGGATGCCCGCCTGGGGGAGATCCAGTCCCCAGACATCTACTACTCTGCGCTCATGGCTGGGCCCTCGTTCTTCGATGACCCGCGACCCCAGGCTTCAGCTGCCGGGGAGGTAGCCGGAAAGGTCCCTTGGATGCAGGCGGTCACGCCGGACACAGACATCGTGGAGACGGTCGCGGCAGCAAAAGGCACGTACGCTCAGGGCATCAAGATCTACGCTAATCTCGAGCCTGAGGAGGTGAACCGGATCACCTACGAGGCCCATCGACAGGGAATGAGGGTTTGGGCGCACACCATGGTCTTCCCGACACGCCCGATCGATGTGGTCCGTTCAGGTGTCGACGTGGTGTCGCACGTGTGTCGGCTGGCCTGGGAAGGCATGGCTGAGACACCCAGTGAATACCATCACAATCAGCGGCCGGATTTCGACAGGCTCTCGGCAGAGGCGAATGTCTTCACCGAGTTGTTCGAAGAGATGAAACAGCGGGGCACCATCCTCGATGCCACGCTCGCGCTGTACACCGAATTCGATGAGCGCATGTTGCTGCGCGAAAGCCAGGGCAGCCGGAATCCCGCGCCGCCCCAATGCGACGTAGACTTCGCGCGAGACCTCGTCCGAGGCGCCCACGCCATGGGTGTGGATATAGTCGCGGGCACAGATTTTTCCACTCCTGCCAACGACCCTTTCCCGGCGCTCCACAAGGAGCTGGAAGAACTCGTTGCTCACGCGGGCTTCACCGCTCTCGAAGCCCTCACCGCGGCGACCGCAACGGCAGCCCGGGCCCTGGGTGTCGACGAGGCAATTGGGACGCTCGAGCCGGGTAAGGACGTGAACTTCGTCCTACTCGATGCCGACCCAATCGAAGACATCAGCAACCTCCGCACGGTGCGGGAGGTATGGAAAAACGCGGCACGCTTCACCCGTACTGACTTCGTGCCTGCTCAAGTAACTGCTGCGGAGTCCTCGAGTGGCTCCGAACTGGACACGTCGACCCCAGCCGCAATGCTCCAGTCGTGGGTCTCGATGTGGCAAAGTTACAACCTCGACTGGGTCGATGATCTCTTCGTCCAAGACGACCGACTCACGTACTTCTCGTCCGAGTTCGAGGGAGTGATCGAGGGCTTTGACGCCGTCATCGAACACCACCGCGGATTCGGATTCGTTCCAGGAGGCACCGAACCATCGGCCGAGTTGTGGGTGGAAAGGCCCGTAATGAAAGACCTGGGCGCGACCGCGGTTGTCGGGGGTGTGTGGTACTTCGGAAACCGCGAGGCCCCCGAAGATGCCGGACGAGGACCGATGACGATCGTGTTGATACCGACGCCGGAAGGGTATCGGATCGTGCACATGCACTTCGCGAACTACGAGCCCGGGGCTTAGGCCGCCCCACGCTCGCAGTACGAAGTCAGGGTCCGGCTACTTCGTTCAAGGTTAGATTCGCCGAACTGAGTTCGTTTGGAACGGCCGGGAGATCTCGTGCGAGTATCGACATGACAATGAGGCGTTTATGGGGGCTGCTCGTACTGGCCGGCTCCACCGCATGCTCGGGCGCTGGCGAACAAACCGCTGGCCCCACGCAAGGCGAATTGACGATCCAGCTTCTCGCCCAAGCGATCGCGAACGCCGACACAGCAACGGTGCTCAATATCTTCTGGCCCGAAGCCACCTATGACGACTTCGCGAACCAGCAGAGTCACCAGGGCATTCAAGAGATCGTCGCATACGTCATGAGCACGCACACCTGGGGCGATGACGTCTACATGAACATGGGACGGATCCATTTGACCCTGACGGGAGCCGTGGGGGAATGGGTCTTCTCGGCCGTCCAAAACCGCCCACTCGACGACCACATTCCGGAGGGGACAGGCCGAGAGATCGTTCTCAACGGTGTGACCGTCATTGAGATGGAAGGTGACCGGATCATTAGAGCCGCGGACTACACGGACACTGCCCTGCTCCTGCTCCAACTCGGCTCCCGTATCGAGCTGCCCGGTGGCCAAATCATCGAGATCGATGACCCCGGGCGCTGAGTAGACCTCCAAGCCCGACCTTTGCGCCGCACAGCGATGGATGATCGCCGGGTGCAGCGGGCCGGTAAGCGCACGCTCGCGAGGGAGATGGCCGACCCCCTCCTCCCCCTCGTCCATTCTGGACGAGCACTTTTGGAATCCTGCTTGGATCGAGACGCCGGACACCGAATTCGATGGGGTGATGGACGGCAACTACAGCCGCACGCTGCATCATCGACTCCTTCGAGCCCAAGTCGTCGTCGTGCTCGCTTTTCCGACCTGGCTCTGCCTGTGGGGAGTCTTCAAACGAGCCGTTCTTTTCTGGGACCAGACACAGCCCGACTTCCCTGAAGGCTGCGCCGAGCAGCTTCCCGGCTGGCAATTCCTTTGGTGGATCATCTCGTACAGATGGCGCTCCAGGCCCAAGGTGCTGCGACGAATTGCTGACGCGCCGCATGTGAATTTCTACCGACTCAAGAACCGTCGAGCGGTTCGACAACTGATGGAAGAACTGTCGAGGCAATCCAGCTCGACTTAGAGTGGGCGGACTGCTCACTCAGCCTCGACGGAGGCACCTAGTGCCGACCTCAACTCTTTCACGAATCTCCGCTGTCCTCAGCACCATGGGCACAGTGTTCCTTCTGGCTGCCTGCGCGGACGTCCGGAACATCCCGATCACCGAAGTGGAGGCACGACCCGAATACGAAGCGATCGCGTCAGCGCTCGAAGACATGATCGAGCGTGAGCGGGACCAGAAAGGGCTGCGCGCCCTCTCGATCGCTCTAGTAGACGGAAACGACATCGTGTGGGCAGCGGGCTTCGGCGAGCAGTCTGAAGGTGTCCCAGCCACCGCCGAGACCGTGTATCGAGTGGGATCGGTATCGAAGATGTTCACGGACATCGCGATCATGCAGCTCGTCGAGCGAGGCGACATCGACATCGATGCGCCAATCCACGAGTACGTGCCCGAGTTCACCCCAACGAACAACACGGACACCCCCATCACACTCCGGCAACTCATGTCACACCGGGCGGGGATCATCCGAGAGCCTCCCGCAGGCCACTACTTCGACGATACCGGCACAGATCTGGAAACGACCGTCCTCAGCATGGCTGGGACGCCTCAGATCTACGAACCTACGGCACGGAACAAGTATTCGAATGCTGGAATCGCGGTAGTCGGGTACACACTGGAGAAGACTCAAGGCGAACCCTTCGCCGACTATGTGAAACGGTCCGTTCTAGACCCACTCGGCATGAAGACGAGTGCGTTTACGCCGGATCCGGATATCGTCGACGACCTCGCCGACGCTTACATGTGGGGCTTTGATCGTGATCTGTTCGCCGCGCCCACTTTCGAGCTGGGCATGGCTCCTGCCGGAAGCATGTACTCGACGGTGTTGGATCTGTCGCGTTTCATGTCGGCGGTCTTCCGAGGCGGGCTCGGTGAACTGGACCGCGTGCTCGACACAGAGACGCTCGAGGCGATGTGGGTGCCCCAATTCGCAGAGCCAGGCGCCACGTCCGGGTATGGATTCGGATTCGCTGTCGATGAGCGGGACGGTGAGCGATGGCTCGGCCACGGTGGAGCGATCTATGGCTTCTCGACGCAACTCGGTTTCCTTCCGGAAGCCGGATTAGGGGTGGCAGTCGTGTCCGCGGTCGACGGGACCAATACGGTCACCGGCAGAATCGCAGACGCGGCTCTCGCACTCATGCTCGCCGCCAGTCGCGGTGAGCCGGTCCCCGAGGGGCCCCTTCAGGGAACGGACTCGGTGGACCCGGATCTCGCGCTCCAACTTGAAGGCGTCTATGGAGAAGGGGATGCCGCTCTCGAGCTCGACGAAAGAAATGGCCGACTGTTCGTCACGCCCGCACGTGGCGGAGCGATCATGGAGACGCGTGCGCGCGGCGACACCCTGGTTGTGGACGACCGCGTTTCTTACGGGATGCGCCTGCTGCCGGACGGTAATGACCTCCTTCGGCTCGGAGCAACGACAGCCACACTCGAGCGACAGCCCGTCAGTGGCATGCCGGCGGTACCGCCTGCCCATTGGAACGGCCTCATTGGGGAATACGGATGGGATCACAACGTGCTCTACGTCTTGGAGCGCGAAGGACGCCTCTACGCACTCATCGAGTGGTTCTTCCTCTATCCGCTCTCAGAGATCTCCCAGGACGTATACGCGTTCCCGGACTGGGGTTTGTACCACGGGGAGCAGCTCGTCTTCACCCGAAGCGCCCGCGGGCGGGCTTCTTCGGTCGAGGCAGCCTCTGTTGTATTCGAGAGGCGGGAAGTCGGTACGGAAGCAGGGGGAACGTTCCGCATCGACCCGGTGCGGCCGGTCACGGACCTACGCACTGAAGCGCTCGCAGCCTCACCGCCAGACGAATCCGGCATCTTCCGCGACTCCGACTTAGTCGAGGTTCGCACGATCGAACCGGGCGTCCTTCTCGACATGCGTTATGCGTCTACGAACAACTTCATGTCGTCTGTCTTCTACGATGAAGAGCGCTTGTTTCTCCAGAGACCAGCCGCTGAGGCTGTCGCCCGCGCTCACCGAGCACTCGCGGAATACGGATACGGCCTCCTTCTCCACGACGGATACCGCCCGTGGTACGTGACCAAGATGTTCTGGGATGCGACACCAGAGTCCGAGAAGATCTTCGTGGCCAACCCGGCCAACGGGTCCCGCCACAACCGGGGCTCCGCCATCGACCTCAACCTCTACGACCTGCGGACCGGTGAGCCGGTCGACATGGTAGGCACGTACGACGAATTCTCGCCCAGGTCCTTCCCTGACTATCCGGGAGGGAACAGTCAGCAGCGCTGGCAGCGTGAATTGTTACGGCGTGTGATGGAGGCGGAGGGATTCACGGTATACGAGGCTGAGTGGTGGCACTTCGACCACAACACGTGGCGTGAGTATCGGATTCAGAACGCTACGTTCGACGCCTTGGCACGTTAGCAACGGCGAGGGTGGGCGCTCCCCTACCCAGCTAGCGCACCCAGGGTCTCCCAGCTCTGACTGCGACGACCCTCTTCCACGTCGTGGATGAGTTCCACGAGTCGCCGCGTCAGCGGCGTGTCCACACACAGCTCTGCGCCTAGTTCCGCAATCGGCGCGATTTGCGCGTCGACTTCGGTCTTTCGTTTCCGGACAGCCAAGTCGCGCCACACGCCGCTGTGACTCTTCGCTGACCCACGGTTGAACGAGACCAGCCGGTCCAAGCTGGCATCAGCGTCCGCCTCACTCGCCTCGGGTCCAAAAGCGCCGGGATCAAAACCGTCGAAGGGTTCAGGCTTCACGCCACGCGCAGCCGCGACAGCCATCGCTTCCCTCGCCAACCCGATGATCCCTGGCCGGTGCGCAGCCGACTCCAAGACGTCTGCGATTGAAGCATCCGCCAAGGCGGTGGCAAAGAGCATGGAGCCGTACGCCAGTTTGCCCCACAGATAGCCCCAGATGTTCTCCGTGAGCACCGCATCCGGATCGAAGTCCTGAAAGAGCGCGTGCACTGCGGAGATTCGATCCGTGCGGACTCCGTCCAACTCGCCGACGACCACCGCGCCACGGTTTCCCCGCATGATCACGCCTGGCTCGAGAACGTCGGCACCGAAGTTCACGAAACACCCAACGGTCCGCTCCGGTCCGACGGCACCCGCGATCCCTCGCTCGTTGAGACCATTCTGAACTGAGACGACGAAGCCGTCCTCATGGAGCAATTGCCCAATCACATTGAGCGCAACGGACGTATGGTGCGCCTTTACACAGAGTAGGACTGTCTTGAACCCGGGGTCCAAGCGGAGCGGGTCCGTGCAGTAGGCCTCAACCGTGAACTCGTCGACCGGACCCGTGATCCTCAAGCCGTTCTCGCGGATCGCTGCGGCGTGAGCCGCATCGGTGTCGACCAAGACAACATCGTGTCCGGCACGAATGAGCCAAGCGCCAATGGAGCCGCCCATGGCTCCGGCTCCCCAAACGATGATTGGATCGAGATTCATGCCAGAAGATGAACCGGGCATGACAGGGTCGACACCCCCGCTTGCCACCCCGCTCGACCTGACAGAGTATCCGATACCCCACCCACGCTGCCGCACGAGAGCCAAGCGCTATGAACAGAAAGGACTTCCTGGTGTCATCCGCCGCCGCAGGAGCAGGTCTCGGTCTTACAGGCCTTCCTGCATCCGCAGAAGGGCTCTCCGCGGACCAAGTCGCCACGCGAAGGATCCTGATCGCTGGGGGCGGCTTCGGGACCAAGTTCATCGGGTACCTAGCCGAGCTAACCGGAAAGGAACGCCCCAAGCTCCTCTACTTGCCCACGGCGTCATCGAACCGTGACTCCAGTGTGATCCGATGGTACGAAAACTGTGCGCCACTGGACGTCGAGCCGTCAGCCCAGTCCATGTACATCAGTAGCTACAGCATGGACCGGAGCTGGGAGGACGTGATCCTCTCGGCAGACGGAATCGTGGTCTCAGGCGGCAACACCCTCAATCAGCAGGCGGTTTGGCGTGCCCAAGGCATCGACGAACTGCTCCGCGAAGCCTGGGATCGCGGGATCGTTCTTGGCGGTGCCAGCGCCGGCTCGTTGTGCTGGTTCGAAGAGGGCACGACCGACTCTCGCCCCATTGCGGTCTCCAAGATCAAGTGTCTTGGATTCCTGAAGGGTAGCCACTCCCCGCACTATGACTCTGAAGCCGTGCGGCGCCCAACGTACCATCGATTGATTCAATCTGGTGAACTCATGCCTGGCTACGCGTGCGACAACGACGCCGGGATCTTCTTCGTGGACAACGAAGTCCGCCGCGTCGTGAAGACGCGCGAGGAAGCGAGGAGCTTCTATGTGGAGATGCAGGACGGGCAGATCGTCGAAACCGAATTGCCCGGAGAGATGATCGGCTAGATCGCCCTACATCTTCCGATAGCCCGGCCCACTTCCACCCTCCCTAGGTGTCCAACGCGGCCCGAGGACGTCGGTCGCCTTGCAGTCGACGCAGTTCGGCGCATTCACGACGAGTTTGTCGCCATCCCGCTCATAGACGCCAGCCGGACAGAGATGCTCGAGCATCTCCGCAGTCTCCGCATCGACATCCTCCCCTACGAGAAGATGCGACGGAATATCGTCCCGGGTCTGATTCCCGGACTTGTAGACGGCATCGACCTTCGAAAAAGTCAACTTCCCGTCCGGGACCACCTTGTCGGCAGCAGCTCCGAGTCGCTTGGTGTCAGCAGCATCCTCTTCGATCGAGATCTTGCCACCGGGAAGCGCCCCTTTGGTCAGCGACATGAGCGTCGCCTTCACACCACCCGACAAGAAGCCGCCCTTGAAGGCGAGGCGCATGTTCCGGCGCTCTTTCAGGTCCTTCATGATCACACTCTGATCGACGGCAGTGGTGTATCCGGCCAGCGCCGCCTCGGACGTGTCACCCTTCTTTAGCGCCACGAAAATCTGCCGTGCGGCCATGATTCCCGAGTGCATCGCGTAGTGGATGCCCTTCAGCGAGGAGACCTCCACGTAGCCCGCGGCATCTCCGACGAGAATGACACCGTCGCCATGTCGTCGCTTCGGGACAGAGTAGTAACCGCCCTCTGGGATAGTCTTCGCGCCCCACTCCACCATCTCTCCGCCTTCGAGATACTGACGGAAGAGCGGATGGAGTTTCATGCGTTGGAGTTCGTTGTGGACATCGAACCTTCCATCGCGGTAGTCCAGGCCAACCACGAGTCCCACTGCGATCTCGGTGTCCGAGAGCGGATACATGAACGACCCACCGAACGCATCGCTCGGGAGCGGCCACGCCATGGTGTGTATGATCCGGTCGAGGGGTTTCTTGACCTCCCATACCTCCTTCACACCAAGCGCGAAGATCTGGGGATTTTCCGATGTCACCCCCTGCCAATCGAGCCAGGCCTGTGAGAGCGGACCACGTGTGCCTTCAGCCAGGACAGTGACCTGAGCTGTCAGGTCCATGGCCGGCATCGCGTCCGCCCCCGACGGCTCGCCATTTCGATCGAGTCCGGCTGGGGTGGTCCGCACACCGATGACCTTGTCACCTTCCACGAGCAGCGAGTCCACCGGGAAGCCCGGGAAGACGTTGATGCCCAATCCCTCGGCCTTCTCACCCATCCAGCGCACGATCTCGCTGATCGAAGCGATGTAGTTGCCGTGATTCTTCATGGTCGGAGGCGTCGGGATCCTGAATGCCTTGGACTCGGTCATCACGTAAACCGACTCCTTGGTGACCGGCCTCCGGAGCGGGAAGTCCTCCATGGAGAGCTCTGGGAAGAGCTCCTTGAAGGCACTCGGGTTGACCACGGCACCTGAGAGGTTGTGCTCTCCCAGAGTGCCCGCCTTCTCGAGCACGCCGATCTCGATCTCTCCGAGGCTGCCGCCGTCCTCGTTGTCCTTCTGGACGAGCCGAGTCAGCTCGATGGCGCCGGCAAGACCCGCCGGTCCGCCGCCCACGAATACCACGTCCATTGGGACAGCTTCTTCGTCTGGCTGCTCCTCGACAATGAAACGATCCCGCGGAAGCGGCGGCTGATGGTTGGCAGGACGGACGGTCGTGCGGAGGACGCTGGTGCCCTCGGACATGCTGTGCTCCGTGAAAGCAGGATACCTGGCTAGCACCGGAAGATCGCAAATGCCCGTGCCACCGTGAAGGCAACAAATGCAGCTCAACAAAAAGGCGGATCAGCCCGCCATGGCCTGACCCGCCTGGTCCAGCGCCTGATGCCCGGAACTCTCGCGAAGACGGAGGTCGGTGAGCACACCGTATAGGAGAGGGCCTGACGGACCTGTCGCCAAGAAGCGGGGATACATCTACCGTTGATGTTCGCTTGACCCTCCGAACAGATCAGGAGCATTCCATGAGCGATCGGGCTACGACGCTCGGTGAACTCAAAGCGCAGGACTACCAGACTCGGACGACCAAGGACGAAATGCGGTCGAATCTGGTCCGGAAGCTGCGCTCCGGCGAAGAGCTCTTCCCTGGAATTCAGGGATACACAGACTCCGTCGTCCCCCAGATCGTGAACGCGGTCCTCGCGCGACACGACTTCATTCTTCTCGGTCTGCGAGGCCAAGCGAAGAGTCGGATTCTGCGTCAGCTCGTCACGCTCCTAGACGAGGAAGTGCCAATCCTCGCAGGCAGCGAGGTGAACGACGACCCGCTCGCGCCCATCTCGAAGTATGGACGCCTACTCGTCGAAGAACACGGGGACCAGGCACCCATCGAGTGGGTAGGACGCGACAACCGATACGTCGAGAAGCTGGCCACTCCAGACGTGACCATCGCCGACATGATCGGCGACGTGGACCCCATCAAGGCGGCTCGCGGCGGACATATTCTGGGCGACGAAATGACGATCCACTACGGGCTCCTACCTCGAGCCAACCGTGGTGTCTTCGCCATCAACGAACTTCCGGACCTCGCGGGCAAGATCCAGGTCGGCCTCTTCAACATCCTCCAGGAGGGGGACGTGCAGGTGAAGGGGTACCCCATCCGTCTGGCGCTCGATGTCCTGATGGTCTTCACCGCTAACCCGGAGGACTACACGGCCCGCGGGAAGATCATCACACCATTGAAGGACCGGATCGGCGCAGAGGTGCGCACACACTATCCCCAGGAACTCGAGACGGGAATCGCCATCACCCGTCAGGAAGCCTGGGTGGCTCGCGACGACTCGCGCGTCGAGATCCCGGACTTCCTGGAAGAGACGGTCGAACGGGTCGCCTTCCTGGCGCGCGACGACAAGCGCATCGATCACCGAAGTGGCGTGAGTCAGCGCCTACCCATCACAGTGATGGAGACCATCGTCTCGAACGCGGAGCGGCGGGCACTGCACCATGGTGAAGACGCGGCCGTCCCGCGCGTGTCCGACCTCTATGCGGCACTACCCGCCATCACTGGAAAGCTGGAGCTCGAGTACGAGGGCGAGCTCCACGGCGCGGACAAGATCGCCCGTGAGCTCATCCAACAGGCGTCCTCACACACCTTCGATGTGCGCGCGGGTGGCGCCGACGTAGACGACATCGTCGAGTACTTCGAGACCGGTGGCGCCTTGCAGATCGGAGAGGATTCGTCGGGCTCCGCTTGTGTCAAAGGGTTCGAAACCGTGCCGGGGCTTTTGCAGATGATCGAACACGTCGGGCTGGCTCCGACCACTGTGAGCGACGGAGTGCGAGCTGCCGCGTGTGAACTCGTGCTCGAGGCACTCGTCGCCCAACGACGGATCAGTCGAAATAGCGGTGGATACGTTCGGGCTCCACACCGTCCGGCCGAGCCAGGGCCGGGCTATCAGGGGTTCGATCCGATGGGCGGCTTGGATCTGTAGTGATGGCCGACCAAAACCCTCTCGGGCCTGAAGAACAGAAGGCGCTTCAGGCGGCCGGCGAGCAGATCAAACATGTGATGAAGGCCGCGAAGGTCGCAGCGTTCAATGGATGGTCGATCGGCTTGTTCGCGGGCGTCTCTTTGTTGTTTGGATTCTTCAGCCTCACGAGCCTGATCATAGGTGTCGGACTCTCTGTGGTCGCTCGGAACGAGTTTAAGGGACGCACTGCCGTACGAGCGCTCGACGTTGATGGACTCGAACTTCTGTGGCGGAACCAGGTCGGCTTCTTGATGCTGATCGTCGGCTACTGCCTTTGGAGCATCTACAGCGTGACCGCCAGGCCCGACCCTCAGATGGTGGAACTCACAGATCTCCTCGGCTCGGATACGGGCCAGCTGGTTCAGGAGCTCACACAGTTGGTGTACGTCGCCGTAATCATGGGGACCGTGATCTTCCAAGGTCTGAACGCACGATTCTACAAGGTCAGAATCCCGACCTTGAAGGCGTACCTCGACGACACGCCTGGTTGGATCGTGGACGTCCAGCGAGCAACCGCTCTGGACTAGACGCCCACTCCCTCCGTAATCCCGGATTCGGGCTGCGGCCTGAACGACTCCCAGTGCGGCCGTTCACGGTGCACCGGTTCGAGCGCCTGACGCAGGTCGAACCAGAGGTCGTCCACAGCTTCGAGGCCTACCGACAGTCTCAGTAGATCCTCCGGCACCCCGGCTGCCTCTCGGCTCTCGGGGTCGACCACCCGATGTGTGAGCGCTGCCGGTGCTTGGATGAGCGTATCGACAGACCCCAGCGACACTGCCCGGGAAATCAATTCGAGGGACTCCAGCACCCTCTCGGAGGCCTCACGGCCTCCACGAACGCGGAACGCGAGTAACGAGCCTGCGCCTTCTTGTTGTGTCTGGAGAAGTCGATCCTCAGAACCGTCACCGTTCAAGCCCGGGTAATGGACCTCGATCACTTCCGGGTGCCCAGCCAGTCTCGCAGCGATGATGCCGGCGGACGTCTGCTGTGCAGCGACGCGGACGGGTAGAGTCTGAAGGCCCCGATGGAGGAGATATCCTGCCAACGGATGCAGTACGCCGCCCGTGATCATGCGGGTCTGCCGAAGCGGCTTCGCCCAATCTTCGGAAGTCGCTACCACACCACCCATCACGTCCCCATGACCGCCGAGGAATTTGGTGGCGCTGTGCACGACCAGATCCGCACCGAGTTCCAGCGGACGCTGAAGGATGGGAGTGGCAAAGGTGTTGTCGACGGCTACCGCGACCCGATGTCCGAAACGCTTCTCTGTCGCTCGCACCTGGGACACGACATCGGCGATATCTACCATGGCCAGAGTCGGGTTGGCTGGCGTCTCGAGGAGGACCAGGTATGTGTCCTCCCGAAGTGATTGGGCGACCTCGTCCGGCTCTGCCCACGTCACTTCGGTACCAAGCATTCCGGTAGCGAGCAGATGATCCGTGCCGCCGTAGATGGGCCGGATCGCGACAATGTGCCGACCCCTCGCCCACCCTTCGGGAGCGGCGTCAGAACCGGCTGCCATCACCATAGCCGTGATCGCAGCCATACCACTCGCGAAAGCCACCGCAGCTTCTGCACTCTCTAGATCCGCGAGGGCGTTCTCGAAGCCAGCTACGGTCGGGTTCCGCAGACGCGCGTAGACCGGGTTGGGTGCTTCACCGGCCCCTTCGATCAGCGCGTCCATTGATTCGGCCACTGCCGACGACGTCTCGAATGTGTACGTCGTCGATAGGTCGATGAGAGGCACATGCGGCTGACCCTTCTCGACCGGCAACTCCATCGCAACATGGCCGCGAGCGGCTCTCACCGCGCGAGTCTCGAGCCTCATATCACCCTCCAAGATCAGCCGACACCATCCGTAGAGCCCGATCCAACGACCAGGACGATGGCATATGATTCCGTTGTTGTGTATGAAATATGTGCATTATCTTTATCGAGACGTATTTGACCGCATTTTCTTCGGCCGCAAGGGTCAGGTTCTATGGTAGACCGAATCGACAGACACATTCTGACCCTCCTCGCCGAAGATGCGCGGACCAGCAACAAAGAGTTGGCCGGAGCCGTCGGGCTCTCACAGTCCGCTTGCCTCGAGAGGGTGCGCAGACTGTCCGACCGCGGGATGCTGATGGGGGCGCATGCCGAGGTCGACCCGGCAGCCTTCGGGATCGGAGTGCAGGCGTTCGTCTCCGTGCAGCTGAAGCGGCATACACGCGCAGCGGTCGCCCGTTTTGAAGAAACCGCCATTCGGTTGCCCCAGGTCGTGGCGCTCTACCACCTGACTGGAAGAAACGACTACCTCGCGCACGCAGTTGCGCAGGACATGGACCACCTGAGGGACTTCACCCTGGATGCGATCACGAGCCTTCCCGAGGTCGCGCGCGTGGAGACGTCCCTCCTCTTCCGTGCGACGAAGAAGGCTGTCTGGCCTGACCTCGCCGAAGAGGCCTAGTGGGGCTCCACGCGCATCACTTCCCGCCGTCCACTTGTAGCACCGCCCCGGTGATCCAGCTGGCGTACTCGGACGACAGGAACAGCACCGAGTGGGCAATATCCGCCGGCGTGCCCAGGCGCCTCAACGCGATCTCCGAAAGAAGATCCTCCTGGCCGGCCTGACCGTACGCGTCCCACTGACGCTCCGTGTTCGGATTCGACCGAACAAAGCCGGGCGCAATGTTGTTCACGGTGATACCCCACGGCCCGAGTTCGTGCGCGAGCTGCCGAGTCAATCCAATCTGTCCCGCCTTCGCAGACGCATAGGCTTGGATGCCTGTCTTACTTACTCCCAGGCCCGCACCGCTGGAGATGTTCACGATCCGTCCGCGCCCGGCTTCCTTCATGTGTGGCGCAACTGCCTGTGACGTCCAAAACGAAGCGGTCTGGTTCACCGCCAGAATCGCCTGCCATTCCTCGGTAGCAACCTGCTCCAACGGCTGACCGACCTGCCCGAGCACGCCCCCCGCATTATTCACCAGCACGTCGATACGCCCTGTCATGCTCGCCGCGGCACCGACCCACTGCCCAACCGCCTTCCGGTCACTGACATCGACCACAGCACCGTGGCAGTTGTCCCCCACCAGATTGACAGTCTCCGTCAGTCCGTCGGCCTCCAGGTCACACACGAAGACTGTGGCGCCTCGCGCCCCAAAGGCCCCCGCAATCGCGCGACCAAAGCCATGAGCGGCACCGGTGACAAGAACCGTCTGCCCTTCGAATCCGATCTCCATTACCAATCTCCCTCAATCACTCGTCGGGTTTCGGCTACCGCAACGGACCAGACGCGCTGGAGGTCTTCCTCGGGCCTCGTGTAGTAACCGCCGAACGAACCATCGCCGAGTCGTTCACGGAGTTGAGAAGCCGAGAGGTCCTCACGGTCGGACAGGTCAACGGCCGCCTTGTGTCCACCTGGTGCTTCAACCCCCTCAACCTGGGTCCACGCGAAGCCCTCCATCCAAGACGCGTGGGACGCTTCAGAATCGATCACGCGCACCGCAGCCATCGTGTCTTCCGCGGCCCACCAGTCGTGCCAACGCAGCGACACGTGGGGGCGCTCCCCAGCCCATTCGTCCACCGCGGGTCTGCCGTCCCGGTTTCCGCCATGGCCATTAACTACAACGATGCGGCGAAAGCCATGATGCTCTAGGCTATCCAGAATCTCCCGAAGAACGCGCCCATACGTGTCCGGGGTCAGAGTGACCGTGCCGGGATACCCCATGAAATACGGTGTCAGCCCGTAGGCCACGGCCGGGAATACCGGCACCCCGGTGGGTTCGGCCGCGTCCACCGCGACCGTTTCCGAGAGGATCGCATCAACAGCAAGACTCAGGTACGCGTGCTGTTCGACACTACCAAGTGGCAGTACGCAGCGGTCATCCGACTCAAGGTACTTTTCGACCTGCATCCAAGTCATGTCCGCGATCTTCATGCCAGCTCCATCTCAAGTTGCCTGAGCACCTTCCGCTGCGCGACGGGGACCGCGAGGCCATCTATCTGACCCGGCCGTACCCACGAATATCCGTCCCGCAGAACGGGTGTTCGCACCGAAACAACCCAGGGTTTGTACCTAGCATGAATATGGGAGAAACGGTGTTCAACTGTCGTTAGGCCACGCCCTGGCCCAACCGGTTCAACGCCAAGCGTTTCAGCCACCACTGCGGTCAGTTCGTCGAAGTCACCGAGGTTCTCTGGTGCGCCCAGAAGCAGCCGCTCAGGGAACGCCCACATCCCCGCCAACAGGCCTTCGTCCGGCCTCTGCGTCAGTAGCACAGAACCATCCGCCTCCAGCACAGCGAGCAAGAAGGACGCCCGTTTCGCCCTGGCCTTTCGGGCCGGAGCAGGCCGGGTTTCTTGGGTTCCAGCGGCATTGGCCGTGCACCATCGCGCCATGGGGCACTCCGCACACTTCGGTGCGCGTGGCGTACAAATCGTCGCCCCGAGCTCCATGAGTGACTGATTCCAATCGCCGGGCCGCATAACATGCACGAGGGCGGTCGCTTTCTCCCGAAGCCAGGCCGCCGTTGGGTGCTCCTCATCGTACCAGCGGGCCAACACACGCCGGACATTCCCATCCACGGCCGGGACGGGTTCCTGGAACGCGATACTCGCGACAGCGCCGGCGGTGTACTCGCCGACCCCGGGCAACTTCAACAACCCGCTATACGAACGCGGAAAGTCACCACCGCGCTCACGGACTACCTGTGCGGCCGCGTGTAAATTGCGTGCGCGACGATAGTACCCGAGGCCTTCCCATTCCTTCAGGACGTCGTCTGTGCCTGCCGTGGCCAGCGTCTCGACGTCCGGGAACCGTTTGAGCCACGGCTCGTAGTATCCGAGTACCGTATCGACCCGCGTCTGCTGGAGCATGACCTCCGAGACGAGGATTCGATACGGGTCGGTCTCCCCCCTCCATGGGAGGTCACGCTGAACCCGATCATAGTGATCGAGCAGCGCCGAGCAGGCTTCTGATTTCATGGCGAGAAGCTACGGCCGGGCGTAGTGTGGAGGCCACTCGCAAACCAGCAATCATGCGCTTCACGACCTATTCCAAATACAAGGGCAAATGGCTCGATGCCTTGAACATCGAGTCGCTGCTCGAGAACCTGTCTGACTTCTTGATGGACGGGGGATTCGCGGGCGGCCCACACTATCATCCCTATTGGGGCTGGTCGGGCGACGAGGACAAGAATTCGACTGATGCGCTCAAAAATGCGCTCCTGAAAGCCCTCGTAGAGAGCGGGCAACTCACGCCCGAGATGATCGACGAGTTGCGGGGCGAAGGCCAAGGCGACGAGGCGATCCAGAAGCAGGTCGCTGAACTCCTAGACGACCTCGTGCAGAGAATGGTCGAAGAGGGGTATATCAATCTGGAAACCGGGAGTCCTCAGATCCCCGGCGCGACGTACGACGTCACCGGCCAGGGCAACATCGACGAGGCGAAACAGGCCGCCCAGCAGGTGCAGTTCAACCTGACGGGCAAAGGAATGGACTTCCTGGGATACCGCGCCCTCAAAGGTCTACTCTCTGCCATCGGCAAGGCGAGCGCCGGCTCCCACGACACACCGCATCTCTCGACAGGTATCGAGGCCGAGGCCGCATCGAAGCCGTACGAGTTCGGGGACTCGATGAACCTCGACATCCCCGCCACCCTCAAGAACGCAATCGAGCGGGAGGGGCTGAAGGTCCCGCTCAACCTGAACTACGGCGACTTGATGGTGCACCAGGCCGAGTACAGGTCCTCGTGCGCCACTGTGCTGATGCTCGACATCTCCCACTCCATGGTGCTGTACGGGGAGGACCGGTTCGCGCCCGCCAAGCGCGTGGCCCTCGCGATGTCACATATGATCCGGACTCAGTTCCCAGGCGACTCACTGCGGGTCGTCACTTTCGGGGACACAGCGCAGGAGATCCCGCTGTCCCAACTCGGGACGGCTCAGGTTGGCCCGTTCCACACGAACACCGCGGAAGGACTCAAGATCGCTCGGCGCATCTTGGGCTCGCAGAAGAAGGACATGAAACAGATCATCATGATCACGGATGGGAAACCGAGCGCCATGACGCTCCCGGACGGGCGGATCTACACCAACTCGGGTGGACTGGACCCCAATATTCTGTCACAGACCTTTCAGGAGGTAGCAGCGTGTCGGAAGTCCGGCATCCTGATCAACACTTTCATGCTGGCGAGTGACCCTTATTTGGTGCAGTTCGTACAGAAGGTCTCGGAAATCGCTCGCGGGAAGGCGTATTTCACCAACACTATGACCCTAGGTCAGCATATCATGATGGACTTCATGAAGAACAAACGTCGGAGGATGTCGTGAGGCGTCCGGTGAAGTGGGGCACGTTCGTACTCGCCCTCGTCATCGCGGCATGTGGTGAGAGCGATGCGGAGGTAGCCGCTGACGCACAGGCTGACGCCGAAACGGTCATGGACGAAACCGCCTACCAGTTCCGACTGGACAGCGAACGCAGTGACCCGGGTGACTTTCAGATCACAGAGGAGGAGGGCGCTGTCCGGATCCTGACGGGACCCGCGGGCATCGCATATCACACGGCAGATTCAGTGAACAGCGGCAACTTCCGAATCGACGCGACGTTCACTCAATACGGGGCGCCACTCGGGTACCGTGAAGCCTACGGCGTCTTCGTGGGCGGGCGTGAGCTCGACGGACCCGAGCTGGAGTACACGTACTTCCTCGTGCGACCCACCGGTGACTATCTCATAAAGCGCAGGGTCGGGGAGATCACCGAGACCATCGTAGACTGGACACCGCACGGCGGCGTCATGCAGGTCTTGGCAGAAGGCGACGAGCCGGAGAACACGATGACCATCGAGGCCGCTGACGGCCAGATCAACTTCATCATCAACAGCCAGTTGGCGCATTCCATGATCGTGTCCGAGGCTCGGCCGCACGGGATCGCGGGGCTACGGGCGAATCATCGGCTCGACATCCGGATCACCGGCTGGAGTGTGACCGGCAGTTAGTCGGCCGCGGCTGCCAGCCGGATCTTCTCGAGCAGGGGCAGTGCGCGCCGCCTACTCATTAGATCCAAGAAGACGACTTCCGCCAAGAGTCCAACGACCGCAATCGTGACGCCCATACGGGCACCGTTCGGACCCATGGGCCCGAGCAGAAGCGGGCCGGCTGCGAGCACCACGATCACCCGAAGCACGGCACCTCGACCAACTAGACCCGTGCAGCCGGCACGTACGAACAGTCCTTGATGATACTGGCGGTGCCCGTACAAGACCGGGTACAGGGCCGCCACAGGGAACGCGAGGCCGGCTGGCTCCAGTAGAGACGGATCCAAACGGAAGCCGGTCCACAAGATCCACTCGCGGATCGCAGGAACGGACAGGATCAGAAGGAGCGCCGTCACCCCGATGGCGAGGGTTGCCGCGTAACGCCGAACGCGTGCATGAGCGGCCTGAGAGTCCACCAATGCCAATGAAGCGTGTTGGAGCTGACCTACGGGAGCGGTCAGGAACCACGCCACCGCCTCCACTACCGTGAACGCCGCAATGGAACAGTCGGGCTCAGGCGTGCGCGCAAGAAACGAAGTGATGATCAACGGTGTGCTCCACCACAACATCACGTTCAGCATGAGCGGCGTGGAGAACGACAATAGTCGATCCTCTCCCTCCGACTCTGTCGCTGTCTTCTCCGGGGCCTCAGGAAGCGGGGCATGAGCGAACGCGACGATACCTGCTTCGAACACGATTCCAGCCGTAAAAGCTACTCCACCCAACCACGCACCCGCGTGGGTCGTAGTCAGAGCGAACGCGACAACGGCCAGTACCGCAGTCCGAACACCGGTCGCGGTCGCGATGGGGTGGGTTCGGTGTCCAGCGACGAGGCGCCCCTGATGCAACGCTCGAACCCCGGTCAGGAATGGGACCGGCCACAACACGGTCATAGCCGAGATCGCTTCGTCTAGAATCCCATCTCGGACGCCGACGACACCCTCTAGGATTAGCTCACCGAGCGGAGTGAAAGCCACCGCCGCGGCCACACCCGACATGATCAAGCCCATCCCGTAGGCGAAGCGTTTCACCGGCCGGATGTCCCCTGCTTCGAGGAGCCGCGCAGCCGCAACCTGCTGGACGACCAGCAGGGGTGCATACAACACACCAATCAAGGCGAACGCCACACCGTAACCTGCCAGAGAGGCTGCTGGGTCTGACGTACGTGCCAAGGCGGCCGCCACCAAGGGGTTCGTCGCCGTCAGCAGGAAACTGGTCGCAATGAGAGGCGCGTAGAACTTGGCGAAGAAACCCGCGCTCATCGGGTCCTTTTGCCCGAGCGTGCTCAGGGGCCCTCCTCCGCGCGCATTTGCTCTTTAACGAACGCGAGTTCCCTCGACGCCCACTCTCCTTCCGGCGCACCCGCTGCTTCTTCAGCGATCCGAGCAAGCATGGGCGCGGCCTTTTGTGGGAGGTTGAGCTTTGTGCGGTAGAGTTCGACGAGCTCCTTCCGGGTGAGCGTGGCAAGTGCCGCGTGCATCGTCGACTCGCGGAGCGCCCGATTGAGCCAGCGGGCTGAATCCTCAAAACGCCCCAATTTGTCCCGATAGAGACGAGCGATCCGAAGGTACGGTGTCGGATCCGACGCATCCTCTTCCAGGATAATCAACTCATAGGCCGACACCGCGTCTTCATACTCCCCTCGCATATCGAGTGACTCGGCGTAGGAGTACTCTTTCTTCCTCGGCGTCGACTTCCCGGAGGGGGCGTAGATCACCTGACCGGCTTTTGCGGCCCGATACACGATGGTCAGTGTGGAGAGTGTCATCGTCAGCCCAAATACCACCATGGAAACTGGGACGACCCATACACCGAAGCCGAACTTGACCACCAAGAAGTACCCGAGCGCCGCACCCAAGATCGCTCCGGGTATGGAGGCTAGAATCGCCTTGAATCGGACCTGCGTATCCTGGGCGTCGACGTCACGGAGGGCGCCCTTCTTCCGTTGGAGCTCGGAGAATTTCCGGCGCGGATGCTGCTCACCGTCACCGGACTTCGAATGGAACTGGGGACCGTGCTGACCGGGACCTGAACCTGCTGACGTGCTCAGAGAGCTACCCTAGTCCTGGTCTTCCAGCTCCTGGTCAATCTCTTTCGACCGCTTCCGCATCCACATTCCGGCTCCGGCTACCATGCCAAGCGGAAGTAGAGACATGAACGCTGTCGTGGCCAGGAAGGCCTGGCGATTCTCGTCCTTGGCGTCAAAACACACGGCGCATGCCTCTGCTGCGTCGGGAACGACGGCCAACAGAACTAGGGCAAAAACAAGGATCCAGGCACGGTTCATAGGTAGACCTTCATGTAAAGGACCGGCCACACCAGTACTACGAAGTACCAGAAGGCCGCAACCGTACCGAGTTGAGCTGCCGTGAGGCGCCCTTCCTTCAACTCGTACGTCGCCCATCCCATTCCGACGAGCGCTGCAACCGCATGCAGAGCATGTACACCCACGATCAGATAGAAAAAAGAACCGTAGACGCTCGACGTGAGGGTCAGTCCCGCACCCAACAGCGCGATCCACTCAGTGCCCTGCGAATAGACGAAGAAGCCTCCGAGCAGCGTCGCGATCACCAGCGGAATCATCGCGCGCGTGGAGGACTTCCGGTACGCGAACTGCGTCAGGAGCAACACGACCCCGCTCAAGACGAGCACCGCGGTATTCAGGGCGGTCTCTTCAACGGGAAGGCGCGGCTGCCCGTACGGAGGCCACATCTCCCCGGCCGTCTGGGACCGCACGATGGCATGCGCCGAAATCATCCCGGCAAAGAGCATGATCTCCGTGAATACGAAGATCAGCATACCCATAACACCGTCCGCGATCAGCTTGGGCCGCTTAACGGGCTCCGGACGCTGCTCGACTGGAAGTGTGGCTGCCTGCGTGGACATCTAGGAGCTACTCACCACCGGGGTTGAACGACTTCACATACTCGACCATCGCGTCGAGCTGCTCGTCGTCGTAAAGCGCGCCCCACGGTGCCATGAGCGGGGAGACCCCCACCGAAGCACCACCATCACGAATGGCGGTCTTGATGCGCGCGTCATCACGGGTCGACCAGAAGGTCGGGTCCGTGAAGTTTGCCGGCGGAGGATCGAGCAGCGCACCGGCAGCGCCGTCACCTGCACCCGCCGCCCCGTGGCAGGAAGCACAGATCATTGCGTACGAGCTGGCAGCATTGAAGCCTGCCGTCGCGACCTCAGCAGCGGGCTCTTCTTCCGCATGGTCTTCTTCCACGTCGTGTTCACCGCCAGCGATGCCGCGTTCGACCGCAGCTTTGGCAGCCAAGTTGTCCCAGTTGTCACCCTCGTGGTTGTACACGTCAGGTGCTACGCCGGCCACGAACAGCGCCACGACCACCAGCGAACTCATGAGCATCCACTTCATGAGTTTCTTCTCCCAACGGAGATGCATGAAGTTCTGGATGACGAGGTTCGCTTTCACGAACGCGATACCGAACGCGGTAATCAGCGTGATCAACTTGATGCCCGTCATCTCACCAACGAACGGACCCATGACGCTGATCGCAAAGAGGATCAGCAAGGTCACATAGATCTTGGCGTAGTTGACGTGGTGGCCGTCATCATGCTGGCCGTCGTCGCCTTGTTTCTGGTTTTCTTCAGACATATGGGCCCCCTACTTCGCGATGTAGAGAAGTGGGAACAGGAAGATCCAGACCACATCGACGAAGTGCCAATAAATCCCGATCAACTCGACTCGTTGTAGCTCTTTGCCACGGAACGCATCCCATGCGATGAATCCCATGATGATCGCACCAGCAATCACGTGCAGCGCGTGCAGGCCAGCAGCCGTGTAGTAGAACGACCAAAAGTTGTTCGCCGTGATCGTGTAGCCGTGAGAGATCTCGGTGTACCACTCGAACGACTTGATTGCCAGGAAGGTCAGCGCCCCCCCGATCGTCAGGACGAGTAGCCCGGCTGCCTTCTTACCGTCGCCTTTCTCCGCGGCCTGGTGCGCAAGCACCGCCGTGAAGCTGGAGGTAAGCAGGACGAAGGTGTTGGTAGCCCCGATCCACGTGTTCGTGTGCATCGCGGCGTCTGCCCACTCGGGGTGTCCCAATCTCATCATGAGATAGGAACCGAGAAGGCCACCAAAAATCACGACTTCTGACGCGAGTAGCCACCAGACAGCCAAACGACCTGTCGGGACGCCTGTCGCGCTACGGGTAGTTGCGATGGGTTTCATCAGGATGGTTCGTTCTGGGGCCAGTAATCCTCTTCACGATCCGGGTGCGCGTACTCGTACGGGCCCCGGTACACATTCGGCATCTCATCGACTGGCCAGTTGCCGTGCGGCGGTGGCGACTCGGTGGTCCACTCGAGTGTGTTCGACTGCCATGGGTTCTTGCCCGCCGCCTTTCCGCTCATCCAACTCTTGATGCAGTTGAAGAAGAAGACGAACTGGAAGGCGATCATGGCCAACAAAGCGTAGGTCGCAATCTCACGGAGGTTGTACATCTCCGCGGACGCGAGATCTGGAAAGTGCTGATAGTTGTAGATGCGGCGGTGCTGGCCACCCATCCCGAGTACAAAGAGCGGAATGAAGATGAAGTTGAACGGGATGACCGTGCCCCAGAAGTGAATCTTTCCGAGACGCTCATCCATCATTTTCCCGAACATTTTCGGGAACCAGTATGTAAATGCCGCGAACGACCCGATGATCGCGATCGGGAAGAACGTGTAGTGGAAGTGGGCGAGCACGAAGTACGTGTCGTGGAAGTAGATGTCCGCGCCGCTCGCACCCAAGAAGATCCCCGTCACACCACCAATCAAGAACTCGGCCATGAAGGCGAGTGCCCAAAGCATAGGGGTCGTCAGTCGGATCGAGCCGCCGTACAGCGTGGCAATGATCACGAACAACAGCTCGGCAATGGGCACCGAGATCAGGAGTGTCGTCACCGTAAAGACGTTCGCCATGCGCGGATCGATACCGGCGACGAACTGGTGATGGGCCCACACGAAGAAGCTCAGCACACCGGTCGCAACCGCCGTATAGAGCATCATCTTGTACCCGAAGACCTTCTTTCTAGAGAAGGTCGCAATGATATCGATCGTGATACCGATCGCCGGCAAGAGCACCACATAGACTTCGGGGTGACCGAAGAACCAGAAAAGGTGCTGCCACAGAATCGGGTCACCGCCACGCGCCGGATCGTAGAACCCGGTGTTGAGCGTTTGGTCGAACAAGAGCATCACCGCACCTGCGATGAGCGGGCCAACCGAAAGCATGAAGAGAATGCTGGCAATCACGATCATCCACGCGACGAGCGGGATGTCATAAGCCCTCATTCCCGGTGCCCGGGAATTCATCAAGGTGGTTATGAAGTTGATACCACCTAAAAGGAACGCCACGAATTCGAGTGCCACGGCTATCAGCCATAACGACGAGCCGAGTTGCGTCTGGTTGTACTCCGCAACCGACGACAACGGCGGATACGCCGTCCACGCGCCACCGAACCCGCCACCCTGAACGAAGAGCGAGGACAGCAGCACCAACGCACTGATCAGGAAGATCTGATACGAGAGGCGGTTGATGCGCGGGAAGACCATGTCGTCCGCGCCGATCATGAGCGGGATCAGGTAGTTCCCGAAAGCGGCGATAAGTACTGGCATCGCCACCCAGAAGATCATGATCGTGCCGTGATTGGTGACCAGAGCGTTGTACTCACCCGGCGAGACCTGGCCGAAGCCAGGTACGCTGATGCCCGGGAAAGCCAACTGCATCCGGAACACATAAGCCATGAAGCCACCGATCACCGCCATGAATATGCCGGTGAAGAGGTACTGCATGGCAATAACTTTGTGGTCCGTCGACCAGATGTACTTCAACAGCCCCTGGGGACCGTGATGATGGTCGTCGTGAGCGGCGTGCTCATCGTGCTGGACTGCGACCGCAGTGTCTGACATCTAGATTCCTCGCCCTACGGGGTCGTCGAAACGGAGTTCGCGGCGACCCAAGCTGCATGCTGGTTCGCATCTTCGATGGAGATCCGGGCAGCCATCACACCATGGCCGATCCCGCAGATCTCCGCGCACTGAATGTCGTACTCGCCCATCACGGTCGCGTTGAACCAACCTGTGATCGAACGGCCCGGCACCGCGTCCTGCTTAATGCGGAAGATCGGCACCGAGAACGAGTGCACTACGTCACGGGACTCGAGTTTGAAGTGGTAGTTCTTGTCCACTTCAATGTGGAGTTCATCGACCGTGAAAATGTCGTCAGCCGTGTCGAGCTCGTTGTCCAAGCCAGGATGCTGGAACGTCCACGCCCACTGCTGGCCGGTGATCCGAATCGTGCTGTCCGCCACCGGGAGCTGCTGCTTCACGTCCATCCACACCATGATGGAGAAGACCACGATGAAGACGTCACAAACGAGAACGATACCGTGCGGCCACGTAATCCACTTCTTAACGTGGGCTTCTTTGCCGGTCAGATACTGTGACTTCTGACCTTCCTTCGCCCGGAACTTCCAGATGAGCCAGAAGAACATGAACTCGGCAGCGAAGAACCAGAATCCGACGAGAAGCCCGATCAGCAGGATCAGGTTGTCGATGTCTCCGGCATAGGTCGAACCCTGAATGATATCGATCATGGCTTAGCCCATCCTCGTCATGAGAATGATGCCGAGCGCGGCAAGACAGAAAAGCATCGCGCTGATGGCGGTGATCTTGAATGTCTTCCAAGCGTCGATGAGCGCAGGGTTCTCTTCGTCCGGTCCTGGACCTTGAACGCCGTCAGGAATCGGCGTCATAATCGATGAGTCAGTCATTGATGGCCTCCGCTCAACGCAGTGTCTGGACGTAAGCGATGACATCTGCCATCGCCTGGTCGTCGAGCGCGAGCGAGTTGATGCGCATCTGGCCGCCCCAGGTGTCCGCTGGGTCGGCGCCGCGTGCACCGGACTTGAAGTTCTGCAGTTCCTGAACGAGGTACCAATCGTTCAGCTGCACGATGGGAGGGGCACGAAGAGCCTCGTTGCCCTCGCCTGCAGCACCGTGACACGCGACACATACCGATGCGTAGCGTTCAGCACCCGCACCCGCGTTGCCGTGCAGAGTGCTCTCTGGAATGGGAGCAACGAGGCTCGCCACATATTCGGCAACGGACGGAACGTCCCCCTCACGCGTCAACGAGACCGCCATGGGCCGCATGCGCAGCGCAGGGAGATCGTCGGCATGTTTGCCGCGGAAGCCGGCCTTGAAGGACTCGAGCTGAGCCTCCAGGTACCATTGAGGAAGTCCGGCGATAGCCGGAGCGTCGATGTCCGCGTTGCCTTCGCCCATGTCTCCGTGGCAGGGCGCGCACGTGTCGAACAGCTCTTCGCCACGGGCAATGCCCACGGGTGGAGGAGTCGCATCGCACGCAGCCACGAGAACGCCGAGCAGCAGCGCTAGGGTGAACCGCACGTTTTTGAGTCGAGCCATCATGACTTGGCTGGGGATAGTGGAATCGCCTCGTCGATCAACATGATCGGAATGTCCTCTCGCACAGGGTAGAGCCAGTCGCCGTCTTCGCGGACCAAGCCCTCGGCAACAGCCGTGGTAACCTGAGCCCCGGCACGATTCGAAACGGCACCCTGGGAGATCGATTCATTGAGCTGTGCCAACAAACCTGCATCCGCAATGCGGACCGGTTGCTTGGTTTCAGGACACACGAGGATGTCCAGCAGCTCTTGTTCGACCATCAGTGGTGCTACTCCGTCTCAGACCGGCCCCCGGCGAGGGAGCACACTGCGAACCGATTGTACTCAGTCAATCCAGCGGGGCGAGAGGTCCCCCATGGGAACACATGTTAAGCCGCATAAGTTACACTTGTCTGTGCCTGAACGGGAAGACCCAAAACGGATGTCGAGGCAACCTTTGAAACGAACGATTCTCCAGCCGATTCCGACGGTTCTTGGCAGCCGAGGGCGCTCGCTCGCCGTTGCCATCTCGTGCCTGGTGGCAGTATCGGCGTGCAGCCCAGCTGACAGTGAGGCGCGAGTCGCCACTGCGGGGTCGGGAACCCCTTCGGAAACACCGGTGGCACCCTCGGCCCCTTCAGCACCGCCCGCTGGCCACGCGTGGGTCATCTTCGGCGCAGACACCGTCCTAGCTGAGGTAGCCGCGACCCCCGAAGAACGGGCGGCGGGATTGATGTACCGAGACGAACTCGCCGAGGACGCCGGCATGCTCTTCGTCTTCCAGCAGCCCGCTATCCAGTCATTCTGGATGGCCAATACCTACATCCCGCTCGACATCGCCTATATGGACTCGTCCTACCGGATCACGGACATCCTGCAGATGGAGCCGCTGGACACTGGTTCGTACCCCAGCACGAAGCCGGTACTGTTCGCACTCGAGGTCATCGAGGGTTGGTTCGAAGAGATGGATATTCCCGTAGGGACTCAGGCCGACATCGTCTTCGGGGTGCAAGGCCGGCGCTGAGGGGGCGACCGCTCTCAGGCTACAGACGCCCTGAGCACACTCATCAACGCCTCGATATCAGCCTCGTCGTTGTAGACGTTGGGCGAGAGACGAAGAGCCGTTCCGCGAAGCGAAGCGGAGATATTTCGTTCGGCAAGCGCACTCTTCAGCGCGGCCAAGTCCAACCCCTCGGGCATTCTGAGTCCGAACAGATGACTGCCGCGGTAGGCCGCGTCCTCCACCGAGAAGCCCAGGTCCTCAGCTTCGGCGAGGAGTCCGCTTGTCAGTTCAGCGCAATAGTCCTGAATGCGCTCGGGGCGCCATTCGAGGAGTAGCTCGATGCTCGTAGCCGCGATGGGCGCCTGAAAAAAATTGGACCTCTCCGCCATGTCATAACGGATCGCGCCCGGCTGGTAGGCGTCCTGGTAGTCGACGAGGTGCTGGAAATCGTCGCTCTTGTCGCGGGCGATCCACGTCTCCTCGAGCGGGATCCCGTCGTCGAAGCGTTCCCCGAAATAGGACAGAGCGAAGGAATACGGCCCAAGCAACCACTTATAGGCCGCACAGATGAGGACGTCCGGCTGGACCTCCTCCACGTCGAAAGGCATGGCGCCCAACGACTGTGTTCCGTCCACGACTAGGACCGCGCCGACCTCACGGCACCGCCGGCCTACCTCCTCCAGGTCGAATCGCGTTCCATCTGTCCAATGCACGTGCGGCACGGCCACGACAACTGTCGCCGAATCGATCGACGCGAGGAGAGACTCGTTCCAGCCCGCGCCTCTCCCGGGTCCCTCGGGGGGAGTCGCTACGCGCAGCTCCGCGCCGGACTCGCTGGCGAGCCTTCGCCACGAGTAGACGTTCCCAGGGAACTGCTCGTGCGTCATCACAATGTTCTGGCCAGGTGCGACAGAAATGTTCTTCGCCGCGCATGCTACGCCGTACGAGACCCCGGGTTGAATCGCGATCCGCTGCGGGTCCTTCACGTTCACCAGCTTCGCGAACAGCCTCCGGAGCTCGTCCGTGGCCCAAAAATCACCCGGCGGGACGATGCGGGTCGGAACGCGCTTCTTGGCCAACGCATCCACACCCGCCTGCTCGGAAGCGGTGGGCAGAGGCCCCATGTACGCACAATTCAGATAGTGCTCTTCACGCGGCAATCCGAAGGCGTGCCGTTGGCACTCTAGAGGTGGGGTCATGGCGCGTCAGACCTCCCGGTCTGGGTCACGGGCTATGAAGGCCACATAGGCGATCAGCCCGAAGAAGCCGACGCCGACCACGACCAAGATGACGATCTCGAGTGTTTGCATCCTTGGATACTAACCAGGGCCGCAAACACGATATAGGTGCAGGCCCACCGACAATGGGTGGTGCGCTACCGCTCCGGGCAGGGCTCGTAGATACCGAGGCTTTCAATCTCTTGTTTGAGTTCCGCGAGGATGTCCGAGGGGGGATCCGAGTCTCTGTTCTCAATCCACTCTCCGCACTTTTCCCCGTCTGCGAGCGAGCCCATATAGCGGATTCGCCCGTTCTCGTGATAGACGATGATGTCGCCGTTCCACATGCCGTTCACGAGGTCACCGCGGAGCTGCACCTCCCTGGGATCGTCCTCGAATACCCGTTCGACACGCCCCGTAAACGGCTCGAGCGTCTCTGCATCCATATAGATGCTGTCTTGCAGGACGAGTTCGTCCAGGGGTACGACTTGGCGGACGACGTCAGAGCAGCCGCTCAGGAGCAGAGAGATAAGAAGAAGGGCGCGATACATGGAGTGGGGATATGTGAGAGTCGATCCTCACTGCTACCGCGATTCGGGGGCCAAGGTTCGCCGAAGTCGCGGTTTCGTCGAAGACGGCGGCCAGCCGTTTGCCGCCCCACCACACGGCGGCCACGTTTAGCCCGCCTGTGGCGACTAAGAACAACCGCCCGACCGTCGCGGGCGGATAGCCTCTCAACCCGCCGGTACCTCATGCGCCCGACCAGCCGTTCACCCCTGTTCTTCGTCGCCTCGGCACTCCTCCTGCACCTCGCGGCGGCCCCCCTCCGGGCCCAGTCCCGGATAGCGACTCCAATCGTCCAGTCCGACCTCGCGAGGGGCTCCACCGAGGCTCGCCCCCTTACGCTGAGAGACGCGTCTCGCGACGACCGCTGGCTTGGCCTGGGCGTAAGCGACGTACGCTGGGCTCCAGACGGGTCCGGTGCGTATTTCCGCTGGAACGAGCGGCCGCAAGTCGGAGAGCTCCCTCAGAATGATCCTTGGTTCTTTGCCGATGCTTCAGGAGAATGGGTCACATCGCTCTCTCGCGGGGAGTGGGGCGAGGTCCCGAGCGCGGAACAGCGCTGGAACGCCTCAGCGACCGCAGCAACCTGGATTTCGGGCGATGGTCTGTGGCTCTACGACGCCGAGCGAGGGACCCGCCGGGTTGTGGCGATGGGGCAGGCCATACGCCGCCCTCGGTTCGCGTCAGGCGGGGACGCGGTCCACTTCGAGTCACAGGACGCCCTCTACCGGTACGACACAGGTGACGGTGCGCTGACCGTGTTGGCGAATCGGGTGGTGCGCGACACAGACGCCGGATCGGACGCTGCCGCTTGGCTGGCGGAGGAGCAACGTGAGCTCTTTGGCGTTGTGCGGGATCGTCAGGAGACTCGGCGCGGAGTCGAAGCCGCGCTCCGGTCCACGGGTCCGGCCAGGCCACAGGCCATTCCACTTCCCGAGTCGGCCCGCGTGGACGACATCCGACTCTCCCCAGGCGGAGCGTGGATCACCTTCCGCGCGACTTGGCCAGCAGAGGACCGCCCGCCGACTCAATACGTCGACTTCGTCTCCGAGTCTGGATACTCGGAGGTCAACAGCGCACGCTCAAAGGCCGGTGAACCGCGTGATCTGATTCGCTTGGGTGTGGTAGCAGTAGACCCGCTCGTCCCCACAGACAGCGTCGAAGTCCGCTGGATCGACCTCGACGAAGCCGGTGACGGGAAGACACTCCCGCACGGACCCGTCTGGAACACGAACGGCACGCGAGCGGTCGCTCAATTCATAGGCGAGGACCACGAGGATATGTGGATCGCCGAGATCGACCTGCCCTCAGCAAGCGCTCGCGTACTCACTCACGACCACGACGACGCGTGGATCGGCGGCCCACCCATTCAGGCAAACTACCTGCAACCGGCGCTGATGGAGTGGCTACCGGGCGGTGAGTTGGTCTTCGCGTCGGAGCGCAGCGGCTGGAGTCATCTCTATCTACTAGACGAGAATGGCGCGGTGCGCGCCCTCACGGAGGGCGCGTGGGAGGTCCGCAGCGCCCAGCTGTCTCCGGACCGGGCCAACTGGCTGCTCCAGACGAGCCGTGAACACCCATCGGAAGATCACCTCTACAGGATGCCTGCGACCGGCGGCCACATGGAGCGCCTCACCTCGGAAGCCGGTCGGCACGAGGGCTGGTGGTCACCGGACGGACAACGCCTCGCCGTGATCAGCAGCGAGAGCGTTCAGCTTCCAGACCTCTACGTGCGAGACGCCGAACCCGGTGCCGACGCCCAGCGTGTCTCAGTCAGTGGAGCCGATGCCTACTACCAGCACCCGCTCACCCGTCCGGAGATCGTGGAGTTCGAACATCCAGACGGCGGGCCGTTGTGGGCTTCGCTCTTCCGACCGGAGAAGCCGAACGCGGAACGAGCGGCGATCGTGCATATCCATGGCGGCGGATACCGGCAGTTCGCTCACCGTGGATACAGCGTGTACGGATACGCGACCCACCTCGGCTTCATCAACTACATGCTCGAGCAGGGCTACACCGTGCTCGACTTCGACTATCGAGGGAGCGCAGGGTACGGCAGCGACTACCGCACGGACATCGCGGACGCCATGGGGATCTCAGACACAGACGGTGCGGTCGCAGGGGCCCGGTGGCTCGCCGCCAACGAAGGCGTGGACCCTGATCGGATCGGCATCTACGGCGTCTCGTATGGTGGCTTCCTGACCCTAACTTCTCTCTTCCGATACCCGGGTGTATTCAACGCCGGAGTGGCTCGCGCGGCTGTTACGGACTGGGCGCACTACAGCGACGGCTGGACCAGCAGGATCCTAGGCGTGCCGGCAGAGAACCCGGAGGCGTATCGACTTTCGAGTCCTATCTACTACGCCGAAGGGTTGGAAGACCCACTCTTGATCACCCACGGACTCATGGACGACAATGTTCACTTCCAGGACGCAGCACGTCTGGTGCAGCGCCTCATTGAGCTAGAGAAGGACTTCGAGGTGATGTACTTCCCGGTGGAGCCACACACCGTGGAGACTGAGGCGAGCCGGTATGACCTCGTGCGCAGGCAGGCGGCGTTCTTCGATGAGCACTTGAGAGGGATTCGCCGGTAGGCCCAAAAAAACCTGGCCAGCCTAACCCGCCAGCACTACACTGCCCTCTCTTGTCATAGCAGTACCTGAACAGCTGCACCCCAGAGAGACCGACATGACCACCATGACCCATCGCTCCAGACTGACCGCCCTCCTCGCTGCCGTCGCCCTCGCATCATGTGGTGGCGGGGACGCTGCGGACTCCAGCGCCGAAGCCGAAGCCCAGCTCGTCGAGCGCGCACGTGGCATCCACGAGCGTGTGATCACACTCGACACACACGACGACATTAGCGTGGCCAACTTCACGGCTGAGCGGAACTACACGATGGACCTCGGCAATCAGGTGAACTTGCCGAAGATGGAGGCCGGGGGCCTCGATGTGTCCTGGATGGTCGTCTACACGGGCCAGGGAGATCTCGACCAAGCAGGCTTCGACGCCGCGTATGCCAACGCGATCGAGAAGTTCGACGCGATCCACCGTCTGACCGAAGAGATCGCTCCGGACCGGATCGGCCTCGCGCTCACGTCGGACGACGTGCGCCGGCTGAACGCCGAGGGCAAAAAGATCGCCATGATCGGGATCGAGAACGGCTACCCCGTCGGCATGGACATCAGTCGGGTGCAGGAATTCGCTGAGCGTGGTGGCCGCTACATGTCGCTTGCGCACAACGGCCACTCGCAGCTCTCCGATTCCAACACCGGCGAGCGTGACGACGTCTGGCTCCACGGTGGCCTGAGCGACCTGGGTCGTGAAGTCATCGCGGAGATGAACAAGTGGGGCATCATGATCGATCTCTCACATCCGTCGAAGGAAGCGAACCTCGAGATGATGGAGCTGTCGCGTGCCCCGGTGATCGGGTCGCACTCGGCTGCACGCTCGCTCGGCGACGTGAGCCGGAGCATGGACGACGAGTTGCTGATGGCACTCAAAGAGAACGGCGGCGTGATCCAGACGGTAGCGTTCTCGAGCTACCTGCTCCCTGAGAAGAACGCTTCGCACCGCGAGGCGCTGGGCGCGCTGGAGGCCTCCGTCGCCGCCGAAATGGGCTTTGAGGTCGTCGGGCGACGCGAGCAGTTCGGGATGAGTGAGGAAGAGAGGGCTGCTTACCAGGAGGCGTTTGCCCCCGTCGCTGCTGCCGTGGAGTCCCGCATGGAAGCCGAGGTCAACGCGGTTGCTCCTCCGGTCGACGTCGCGGACCTCGTGGACAACATCGACTACATGGTGAACCTCATCGGCCTCGAGCACGTCGGTATCAGCTCCGACTTCGATGGAGGTGGTGGCGTCAGCGGCTGGAACGATGCGGCGGAGACGTTCAACGTCACGCTCGAGCTGGTTCGCCGCGGCTACTCCGAGGATGAGATCGGGATGCTGTGGAGCGGCAACCTGCTTCGGGTGCTCGACGAGGTGCAGGCGCTAGCGGCGGAGATTCAGGCCGGCGGCTGATCGCTATCGGTCGGTAGCAACCGCGCTTCTGCGCGACGACCCCGAGGCTCACCGACAGGTGGGTCTCGGGGTCGTCTTATGGGCCAAGCCCGATCGGCATTAACGGGCGTTCGCGAACGCCCCTGCTGTTCGGGAGGCCGCGGCTCTGAGTCGCGAAGCTTCGCTCCCCTCCAAGCTGAGGTTCGTCATCGCGGCTACTGCGACCCCTCGCTCCGGAATGAGCAAACAAACACGCCGACTACAACCGCCAGAGTGATGCTGCTCAGGCCGAGCACTGTGATGGCTCAGCGAAGCCATGTCTCTATGATGAAAGAGCCATATTGAGCCAGTCCAGCGAAACTCGCGCCCACTCTCGCTGTACAAACTGCGAGATCCCAACCACTTGTCAGCGACCTTCGAGCCTTCCGTGTCTTAATGCGGTACAGCCGGATCAATCACGACGGAGTTCATAGATGCGCCTCTCCCGCTTCCTGACCGCTACAGCGTTCGCCGCCCTTCTGCTCCCCGCAACAGCCGAGGCACAGCGCCGGATCCCCGACCCTCAGATTCCGCCGCCCAGCATCACGGAATACACCCCGCGGAACACCTTGGTTGTGCCCGAGCACCCGGTGCCGAGCGCTAAATTCCCGGTCGTCGATATGCACGGGCACCCGCCTACGCTCGACAACCCCGAGAACATCGCGACCGTATTGGCTGCAATGGACGAGTTGAACCTCGGCGTCATGATCCAGACCCGCGGAAGCTCGGGTGAACGTCTTACCAACCAGATCAACGCGGTGAAAGCAGCGGGGCTCGAACACCGATTCGCGTTCTTCACTACCCTCGACCTCCGCGATGTGGCGCCGGGTTCGGGAGCGAAGATCGCCGCACAGCTCGAGGCGGACGTGGCAGCAGGAGCGGTCGGCATCGGTGAGCTGAACAAAGGCTTCGGGCTCTTCACCATGAAAGCCGACGGTACTCGTCTGACCCTAGACGAACCGGAGTTGGACATCGTGTGGCAGACGGCGGGACGCCTCGGCATTCCGGTTTTTGTCCACACAGGTGACCCAGCAGAGTTCTTCGAGCCCCACGATATGGAGAACGAACGTTGGCTCGAGCAGTCGATTTATCCTCAGCGTCAGCTCAACGACCAGGCGCGCTTCCCCACGTTCGACGAGTTGATGGCCGAACGCGACCGGATGATCGAGCGGAATCCCGGCACGACGTGGATCATTGCCCACATGAGCTGGTACGGGAACGACCTCGGACGCCTTGGCGAGCTATTCGACAAATACCCGAATACGGTCGGCGAGCTCGGCGCGGTCCTTTACGACTTCGGCCGCCAGCCCCGGTTCGCACGCGAGTTCTTCGAGAAGTACTCGGACCGGATCCTCTTCGGGAAGGACTCATTCCAGCCCGCCGAGTACCCTTACTACTGGCGCGTCTTCGAGACCAACGACGAGTACTTCGACTACTACCGTGACTACCACGCCTTCTGGAAGCTCTACGGCATGGGACTCTCCGACGACCTGCTGCGGAAGGTCTACTACCAGAACGCAGTGAATGTCATTCCGGGGCTGCCAACGGAGGCGTTGCCTGGGAACTAGCCCGCCAGTTCAGCCGATGCCCAGGCGCCGCCGCGACCACATGGGTCGCGGCGGCGTTTTCTTTGCACCATGCGAAGTGAAGAGGGACACCATAGAGTGACGGTCAGTCACACCACTCATCGTCGGATCCTGCACATGCGTTCGATATCCTTAGCAGGCCTTTGCCTGCTCCTCGTGGCCTGCGACCCCATCCCCCCCGCGCCCGGTAGCCTCACACTGCTGGTAGCTGGAGGGACGATCATCGACGGAACGGGCTCCGAGGGGATCGTCGGCGACGTAGGTATGATCGGCGACAGGATCGCATGGGTCGGTGAGTCTGGCCAAGCCGTCGCCCCTGACACGATCGACGCAAATGGTCTGGTCGTTGCTCCGGGCTTCATCGACGTGCATAGCCACACGTCCCCGCAGATCGCCCGGGAAGAATTCAAGCTGAACGAAGGGGTTGCCAGGCAGGGTGTCACCACCGTGATCGGTGGACCGGACGGGTACTTCACCCCGGATGTACTACGCCGCCTCATCGCTGCACACGACTCGCTCGGCATCGGGACGAATGTCGGGTACTACGTGGGCCACAATGGCATCCGCGGCGAGGTCATGGGTGACGACCAGCAGCGCGCCCCGACCGACGACGAACTCGCCGTCATGCGCTCCGAGGTGCGCCGAGGCATGGAGCTCGGCGCTCTCGGCCTCAGCACCGGACTCATGTACGACCCCGGCATGTTCAGTCAAACCGATGAAATCATCGCGATGGCCAAAGAGGTCGAGCCCTTCGGTGGCATCTATGACTCTCATGTCCGTAACCCGGTACACGCCTTCCGTGACTCTGATCAAGAAGTCATCACGATCGCCGAGTCGGCGGGAATCGGCGGAAAGATCGGGCACATCAAGGGTGTCGGGCTCCAGAATGAAGGAGTGATCAACGACATCATCGCGCTCGTGGAGCAGGCGCGGGACCGCGGCTCGAATATCGTGTCCGACCAATACCCGTACGACGGCGCCGCCACGGCGGACATCGGCGGCATTGTGGTCGTTCCACCTGGCATGACAGGCGTCGAGACGATGCAGATGCTGATGACAGGGCGAGCGGAGCCGACACCAGAAATGATCGCGACCGCGCAGGCCGAGCTAGCGGCCGCGGCAGCGGACCCCGCCAAGTGGACTGCCCTTAAGGCAGCCAGTGAAAACGGTGTAGACGGTGGCTTCGCGTGGCTCAAGGCCACTGGCTACACGAGCATGCGCATCGTGAGCGCACCGGACCAACCGGAGATCGTCGGTCGTTACCTGTCTGAGATCGCGGAGACCGAAGGTAAGGATCCCTTCCGAGTAGTCACCGACCTTCTCGCCACAGGCTCGCCCATCAACCTCACACTGGGTGCCATCAAGGAACCGGACGTGCGGGCGATCATGGTGCAGCCGTGGAACATGATCGCGAGCGACGGTGCTTGGGCGGACGGATCGGACTCTCCCGAGGGACACCCCCGAAGCGCCGGCACCTTCGCGAGACTGCTCGGTCACTATGTCCGCGAAGAAGGTGTTCTCTCACTCGAAGAAGCCGTACGAAAGATCACGTCGCTCCCGGCGGACTTCCTCGGCCTGGAAGGCCGCGGCCGGATCCGCGCTGGTAACACCGCAGACCTCGCCATCTTCGATCCTGAGACCATCATCGACAGATCGGACTGGGACTATCCGAACCGCTTTGCCGTGGGCGTCGAGCACGTGCTCGTCAACGGAGCCCGGGTACTATCTGATGGCGAAATGACGGGTGCTGCGCCTGGACGGGTGATCCGTCGCGGAGGGAGCTAAGGCGATCCTCCGCCCGCGCCGCGCAGATACACGACCACGACCCCGGCGGTGGCGCCGGTCCCGTACAAGGTTGTCGCATTGATCGGGTCCATGATCACGAAACTCTGAATCTCTTCGGGCGCGTAATGCGCCAGCGTCTCTGGTGCCACGAACACATTGTTGATGAGCACCTGGGCGCATCCGGCGCTCAGCCGGATGATGATGCAGCGGTAGCCATCCGAGTCTTCGGTGATGTGAGACACTTTGCCGGACCAACGCAGCACATCAGCAATGTGGGCGGCACTGGAAACGTGCTTCTGGAAGTCCGCACGATCCCAATGAAAGCTGTTCGAGATATCTGCCAACCGCATCGCCTCATCGCGGACACGAGCGTCGACGCGGATGTCGATGCCGTCCAACTCAAATGGCCTCGCGGACAACAGAAATTCGAGGTCGATATCCGGCAGGTCCGGTGAGCCGATAGGGATCGTGAGCGAGTCGTAGCTGAAGTGTCGGATGACCAACGTGTCGGGACCACGCACATCCAGTTCGCCGAACGAAAAGCGCCCGTCAACGTCAGTGATCCGGCGCTCGCCGGCCACCGTGAGAAAGACCTCAGCGCCCGGAATGGCCTTTTCTGATGACGAATCGAGGACCGTGCCCTCCAAATAGCCTTCGGGGAGGTCGTTAGGCACTCCCGCTACAAGCGCGCTGGCCATCACGAAGACGGACGGACGCAGGAACGTTCGGATTGATGGACTCATAACTGCGTGTACGCCGCAGGGGTGTGGGTGCTTTCAGCTTGTCCCTTAATACTAGGGATCCTACCCTGCCATCACACCACTCTCGTCCCAAGTGGGTGCACCACAGCACCCCACCACGCAGAGCCTAACCATGACGATTCGCTCGATCCGGCCCGCCTCTGCCGCCATGGCAACGATCCTCACTGCGTCAGCCCTTGTTCTTTGTGCCGATGGCGCGAGCGCGCAGGCGGTGAGCGTCGAGGGAGCTCTCGGTCAGCCGTCCGTGCGCACCGGGCTTGAGTACATCGATGAACGCAGGCAGGAGACCGCCGACTTCCTGCGCATCATAGGGGGCATCGTCTCTCCGTCGGGACAGGAGCACGACCGAGCAGCAGCGGTCGCCGATCGAATGCGAGAGATCGGCCTCAGCGACGTCCACGTCACTGAGAGCCCAAACGCCGTCGGCATCATTCCGGGGAGATCAGAACGCACCATCGTCTTCGTCTCGACACTCGACGACCTCGCCACCGTGGCCGACCAACAACGAGCGGCCGCCTCCCTTCCCCGAATCGAAGGCGATCGAGTCGTAGGGCCGGGAACGAATACCTCGGTCACAAGCGCTGCTATCGTCGCTGCGGCTCAGGCCTATCTCGAGACAGGCCGACAGCCCGAGCTGACACTCGTCTTCGCCGCGGTCGCGCAGGAGGAGACCGGTATGCTCGGGATGCAGGCCCTCTACGAGGAGTACCGAGGCCGTGCCGAAGCCTTCGTCGACGTCCTAGGTGACGGTCACAGCATCTCCTATGGTGCGCTGGGCATCCACTGGTGGCGGGTCATCGCGAGCGGCCCTGGGGGACACACACTTTCCGGTGGCCTCCCCAACGTGAACCAGGCGATTGGGCGTTCGGTGGATCGCATCCTGTCGCTTCCGGACGCCGCACGCACCGACGACTCGCGCACCCGCATCAACATCTCGGTCCTCCAAAGTGGTTCCGTGTTCAATCACAAACCCGAGGAGGGTTGGTTCTCGTTGGATATCCGGTCGATGGATGCCGGCACCATCGAATCGATCGAGCGACAGGTAGGGGGAATTCTCGCAGCAGTGACTACGGAGACGACGATCGATCTGACCATGGAACCGTTCCAGCTGACACCAGGCGGCCAGATTCCTGGAGCGGCTCAGTCAGACCTCGTGATCAACGCAGCCGACATATCACGTCATCTCGGATACGAACCGACCCTGTCGACCTCCGGCTCCTCGAACATGAACGTCTCGGTCGCGGGGGGAACGCTCTCGATAGGGCTGGGAGGCTCCCGTGGGGGTGAACGAGGCCAGCCGGAGGAGTGGGCGGACATCGATGGAATGATGAGGACCGCACAGCACGTCTATCTGCTGGCAGTGAGCCTCGGCGGAGGTAGCTGAGTTCGCTAGGACGCGGCGACCTCGGCAAACACCTCGCGCAGCCTGTCGCTCCCAACGCTCCGACCACACCTGCAGCCGTTCCGGCTCCCAGAAACTGCCGCCGGGTGAGACCTGACGCTGAACCGACCGCAGCCGAATCGGCCGAAAGGGGGCGTCCGCCATCAGGGCTTGGAGACGTCGGATTCGTGGCGAGCGGAGCAGTCCAGTGCATGGGTCCATCTCCTCATAGTGGGCGACGCTGCCAGCATACCGGCAGCACACCGGTCTCGCCACGGTACCTCACCGGGTACGGCCAACACCCCCGCGCCCCTTGACTTTCGACCGAGCAGGTCACGATCTACCAAGGCGACCCTTCCCTTAGAAGAGCACGGCACCCATGGAACTCTGCATCGAAGGCCTCTCCAAGACGTACCCCAATGGCGTAAGGGCCCTCGACAATGTCACGCTGGAAGTCCCACAGGGAATGTTCGGCCTCTTGGGCCCGAACGGCGCCGGAAAGTCGACGCTCATGCGGACACTAGCGACGCTCCAGGAGCCCGACACCGGGTCGGCACATCTCGGAGACATCGACATCCTCACCGAGAAGGACCGACTCCGTGAGACGCTCGGATACCTGCCGCAGGAGTTCGGATTGTATCCGAAAGTCCGCGCCGTCGATCTACTCGACCATTTCGCGATTCTGAAGGGCATCACGAACAAGAAAGAGCGGAAACAGGTTGTCGACGCGCTGCTCGAGCAGACCAACCTCACCGACGCCAGGAAGCGGAAGCTGGGCGGGTTCTCAGGCGGGATGCGTCAGCGCTTCGGGATCGCCGTAGCGCTGCTCGGTGACCCAAAGTTGATCATCGTGGACGAACCGACGGCCGGGCTCGACCCAGAGGAGCGCGTGCGCTTCCTCAACCTGCTCAGTGAACTCGGTGAAAATTCAGTCGTCATCCTCTCGACGCACATCGTCGACGATGTCAGTGAACTCTGCTCTCGAATGGCCGTAATCAGCCGGGGACAGATTCTCCGAAAAGGAGACCCCGCCGAGGCAATCAACGACCTGCGTGGGAAGATCTGGAAGAAGAGCATCGCCAAGGACGAGATCGACGCGTACAGCGATCGGCTCAACGTGATCTCAACGAGGCTCCAGGCTGGCAGTCGTGTGATCCACGTCCAGGCGGACAACCAGCCGGATGATTCGTTCGTTTCGGTCGAGCCCGACCTCGAGGACGTCTACTTCACAACCATGCTCGGGGCCGGCCGGAGTGTGGACGGAGAAGAGGCCGTCCAGATTGCGGACTCCGCTTCATGAGCCAGTTCCTGTCCGTCTTCAAGTTCGAGGTTCTCTACTACGCGAGGCGGATCTCGACGTACGTGTACTTCGGTATCTTCTTCGGACTGTCCGTCCTTCTGATGTCAGCCATCGGCGGCGCTTTCGACAGCGTATCGGTCGGATTCGGCGGCGGCGGCGGAAACGTCGCGGTGAACTCTCCTTGGGCGCTCTTCGGCCTAGTCGCGTCGCTTTCGCTATTCGGCATCATCGTGACCGCGGCGCTCCTGGGTCACTCCGCGCAACGTGACTTCGAGACTGGTTCGTTCCCACTCTTCTTCACCCAGCCCATCAACAAAGCCGCATTCCTCGGTGGTCGCTTCTTCGGCGGACTCGTCACGAACGCGTTCGTCTTCCTCGCCATCCCGCTCGGGGTCTGGTTCGGCGCGCTCTTGCCCTTCCTCGACGCGGAACGCCTCGGCCCCCACCTGCCGTCGCACTATCTAGACCCGTTCATCAATCTGGTCCTGCCCAACATGTTCTTCACCGGCGCGCTCTTCTTTGGGCTCGCACTCATCTCTCGGCGCATGCTCCCCAACTACGTCGGCGGAGCCGTCCTTCTCATTGGGTACCTGATCTCGGGACAGCTCGTCTCGGACATGGAAAACGAGTTCGTGGCGAGCCTCATCGACCCCTTCGGAGGACAGGCGTTTACGACGCTCACCAAGTACTGGACCGTCGCCGAAAAGAACACACTCATGATCCCGGTGACGGGCGAGTACCTGTACAACCGTCTCCTGTGGATCGCGATCGGCTTTGGCGTTTTCGCGCTGTGTTACAAGATCTTCTCGTTCTCACACATCGGCCCATCGTTGCCGTTCGGGAAGAAGAAGCAGACTCCCGTTCCGGATGCTCCGGTCCGTAGACGAGTGACCCGCGTGGAGATTCCTCACGCCACGCGTTCGTTCTCGGGTGCTGCCGCCGTCGCGCAGCTCTCGTCGATGACTCAGCAGGCGTTCGGATCCGTCGTGCGAAATGTCTACTTCGTGGCCATCGTGGGCGCTGGGCTTCTCTTCTTGGGCCTCAGCGCTCCGCTGGTCGGCGAGCTCTATGGGACGTCCACCTTCCCGGTGACCTACGAGACACTTGAGGTCCTTGAAGGGAGCTTCTCCCTCTTCGTACTCGTGCTCATCGCCTTCTATTCGGGCGAACTCGTTTGGGAGGAGCGTGATCTCAAAGCGGATCAGCTCTACGACTCCACGCCCATGAAGACGTGGATCCCCTTCGTGTCCAAGCTGATCGCACTTTCATTGACCGTCGGGATCCTGCTAATCGTCATCATGTTCGCCGGCCTCGTCAGCCAGGCAGTTCGTGGGTACTTCGAGTTCGAGATCGGGCTCTACATCCAGACGCTCTTCGGGCTGCGTTGGATCGACTACATCCTGCTCTGCGTCATCGCCCTGCTCATCCACACGCTTGTGAACCACAAGTACATGGGCCACATGCTCATCATTGGCCTGTTCGTCTTTACGCTGTTCATGGGCCAGCTCGGCATGGAGCACAATCTCTACCGATACGGATCGGACATCGGTGAGACTTACTCGGACATGAATAGCTTCGGGCCGTTCCTCGGGCCTTTTTTCTGGTTCAAGGTCTACTGGGGCTCCGTCGCGGTGCTGTTCGCCTTCGTCTCGAACCTCTTCTGGGTCCGCGGTCTGGAGGGTGGTGGCCGGTTCCGCTTCCGCATCGCGAAGCGGCGCATGTCCCCGAAGCTGCTGGGCACAAGCGCGCTTGCCATCGGGCTCGTGATGGCTACGGGCGGCTTCATCTTCTACAACACGAACGTCCTCAACGAGTACCGCACCAGCCTCCAAGGTGAGGAACTCCAAGCGCGGTACGAGAGGGACTACAAGCAGTTCGAGGGCATGCCCATGCCCCGCATCGTTGCAGTCGATGTGGAAGTGGACATCTATCCCGAAGAGCGGGACGCAGACTTACGCGGCGTCCTGACCATGACGAACAAGACCGATGGCGCCATCGACTCGGTTCATGTGAACCTGTCTTCGACACTCGACGTTCAGGCGCTCGACTTCGGTCGGTCTGCACAGCTCGTCCTGAACGACGAAGAACTGGCCTATCGCATTTATGAATTCGATGAACCCTTCCTGCCCGGCGACACCACGACACTGACCTTCGATCTGACGCGTCAGGTCGATGGCTTCGGGAATTCGGCGACGCTCGGCGTCGTCTCAAACGGCACGTTTATCAACTCGGGACTCATGCCGAGCCTGGGTTACAACGCGAACGGCGAGCTCGGGAACGACAATGTGCGCCGGAAACACGGCTTCGAGCCGCGGGACCGAGTGGCAGCAGTCGACGATTCCGTCGGACTCTCGAACAACTACATCTCGAGTGACGCCGATTGGATCGATTTTAAGGCCCTCGTCAGTACCGTCGAAGACCAGATCGCGATCGCACCTGGATACATCCAAGAGGAATGGGTCGAAGACGGACGTCGTTATTTCCGCTACGAAATGGACGACCCGATTCTCAACTTCTACTCGTTCCTGTCCGCAGACTGGGAAGTCGCGACCGACACGTGGAATGACGTCGACATCGCCGTCTACTACCACGAAGGGCACGAGTACAACGTCCAGCGCATGATCGATGGCGTGAAGAAGTCACTCGCCTACTTCAGCGCGAATTGGGGTGAGTACCAGCACCAACAAGTGCGTATCCTGGAATTCCCACGGTACGCGTCGTTCGCCCAATCCTTCCCGAACACGATTCCGTATTCGGAGGCCATCGGGTTCATCGCGGACGTCGATCCGAATGACCCGGATGACATCGACTACCCCTTCTACGTCACCGCACACGAAGTCGCGCACCAGTGGTGGGCGCATCAGGTAATTGGCGGACGCGTACAGGGTTCAACCGTGCTCTCAGAGACCATGAGCCAGTACTCGGCACTCATGGTCATGGAGCAGGAGTACGGCGAGGACAAAATGAAGAGCTTCCTCGAATACGAGATGGACAGCTACCTCCAGGGGCGGGCCTTCGAGTCCAAAAAGGAGCTGCCGCTCATCCTCAATGAGAACCAGGGCTACATCCATTACCGGAAGGGCTCGGTCATCATGTACGCCCTCAAGGATTACATCGGGGAGGCGGCCGTGAACCAAGCTCTTTCCGACTTCCTGGACGAGACCCGCTACATGGGCCCGCCGTACCCGAACTCGCTCATGCTACTCGAGCACCTCAGAGCTGCCACGCCTGACTCATTGGCTTACATCATCGAGGACATGTTCGAGACGATCTCGCTCTACGAGAACCGGGCGGTCGACGCGACGGCCGAGGAACAAGCAGAAGGTTCGTATCTCGTCGAACTGGACCTGAACCTCGCGAAGTTCCGTGCAGACTCACTCGGAAACGAGAGTGAGATTGCCATCAACGACCTCGTGGATATCGCGGTGTTCGGTGAGGACGAGGACGGTGAGGAGACGACGCTCTACCTGGCCAAACACTGGGTCACGTCGGGCGAGCAGACCATTGAGCTCCGGGTGGACGGGGTGCCTGTCCGAGCGGGGATCGATCCGAGATACAAGCTCGTGGATCGGAACAAGGACGATAACGTGGTGGAGGTGACGGTGGGGGGTGAGGGGGGTTAGCTGCCTCCTAGTATCCCACAGCCTTCCCCGACGGGTTCCTCCTCGGCTCCGCAATTCCCGTGAACCACCCGGTCTCCGGGTCGATCATCAACGCGTGGATGTTCCCATGTCGCCGAGCAATGAGTGTGTGCCCCATCGCTTCCAACTGGACCAACGCCGCCGGTGGAACGCCGCCGCCCGACTCCTCCTCATACTCAATGTGGTCGGGTAACCACTGATGATGGATTCGGGGGGCGATGACAGCGTCTTCGATGCCCATGCCGTGGTCGATGACGTTTACAATGGTCTGGAGCACCGCGGTAATGATCCGGCCCGAGCCGTCGCCGCCCACCACCATGAAGTTCTTGCCGTCCTTGGCGACGATCGTGGGCGTTTGTGAACTGATCATGCGTTTGCCCGGCTCGATGCTGTTGGCATCACTGTACACATGGCCGGAGTGGTTCGGCACGCCCGCCCGGGCGCTGAAGTCCCCCATCTGGTTGTTGAGGAGGAATCCGGCTCCGTCCACCACCAAGAGGCTTCCGTAGGCCGAGTTGATTGTCGTGGTCACGGAAACCGCCATGCCGTCCCCATCGACCACGGAGAAGTGGGTGGTCTCATTGCTCTCCGAGACTGCCACGTCCACGTCGCCATGTGTGATCTGATCGCTGGGGGTGGCACGCTCAGGATCGATGTCACTCGCCCGGTGGTCGCCGTATTCCTTGCTGACCAAAACGTCACGAGGCACGTCCACGAAATCGGGATCAGCGATGTACCAATTCCGGTCCGCGAAACTCCGGCGCATGGCTTCGGCCATGAGATGCAGCGTTGCTCCCTGGCCCTGCTCCATCCCAGCAAGGTCGTAGCGTTCCAGGATGTTGAGTGCACCGATCAGGGTGATGCCTCCGGAACTCACGGGCGGCATGGAGACGATGTCGTACCCGCGATAACTGCCCTGCAAGGGAACGCGTTCTTTGACCTCGTACCCCCTGAGGTCCTCATGGGAGATAAGTCCGCCGTGAGCCTCCATGGTCTCGACGATGCGGTCGGCGACCCAACCACCGTAGAAGCCGCTCCGGCCTTCTTCGGCGACGGCTCCTAAGGTCTCGGCGAGGTCCGGCTGGGCCCACACCTCTCCCGTGAGGTAGCGCGTGCCGTCGAGCTTGTTGAACACTGCCTGCGACGACGGGAATTGGGCGAAGCGCTCGCCGCCCATGTCCTGGTTGAGCACCCAGCCATCCCGGGCCAGTCCAATGGCCGGGCGGATCACTTCCTCACGATTCATCGTCCCGTGCAGCTCGAGAGCATGAAGCGTTCCGGCTACGGAGCCGGGCACCCCGGCGGCGAGGGCTCCCACCCGGGTGAGGTCCTGCGCAAAGTCACCGTTTTCATCCAGGAACATGTCCCTATACGCCCGGCCTGGGGCCTGTTCACGAAAGTCGATCGCGAAGCTCTCACCATCGGGTGTGCGAATCACCATGAAGCCCCCGCCTCCGATGTTACCAGCAGAGGGCAGCACCACTGCGAGGGCATAGAACGTCGCCACGGCGGCGTCAACGGCGTTGCCACCGTTTCTCATGACGTCTATGCCGACCTGGGAGGCGAGTTCGTGGGCGCTGACCACGAGGCCATTTCTGTATGTGCCTGGGTCCGGTATGACCTCATGGGCTGCATCGTCTGTGGCGCAAGCCACAGAGAGCATGACGAGCGCGACGGAAGTGATGCGGAGGAAGTCTCGGTATCCCATCTTCGCTACCTGATACTTGGCGTACTGGCCGGCGCCCGCCTATGCCCCGTGGCCTGCTCGAACGCATACCCGAGGCTCAAGAGCATCCCTTCCGTGAATGGCCGTCCTAAGAACTCGATACCCACCGGCAGGTCGTCCGTTGTGAAGCCAGCCGGCACGGTAAGCGCAGGAAAGCCAGTCGCAGGACTCAACTGACGGTTGTCCCCCCATCCATACCCGTCTTTCGGAGTCGCATTCGTCTCGACGTCCAGAGCGATGAGTGTGGGCTGATGGTCGAATGTCGCATACACCAGGGCGTCGAGATTGTGGTCCGCCATCGCTTTGAGCACCGCGGTGCGAACCGCATCCCGCTTGAGCATCACCTCTAGGTACCCAGGGTCGTCCGTTGTCTTGCCGGCCACGCCCCACATGGCAAGGGAGCGCCACGGATTCACGATCCCCGACAGTAGGATGTCCCTGAACGTCGTGTACGGTGGATCGCTGAGTTGGGCGAGATACTCGTTGGTAGCCTGCTCCGTCTCATAGCTGTTGTTGATCGTCCCAAGAACTTCGAGTCCTGGGATCTCAAGCGGATCAATGACTTCAGCACCCAAGGCACTCAGCTGTGCGATCGCGCGATCCATCACGGCACGAACCTTCGTGTAGTCTTCAGACGAAGGATCCGTTCTAGTGTCCATCGGGTCCCGGATGATCCCGACACGGGCGCCTTCTAGGGCCCGAGTGTCTAGCAACTCCGTGTACGAGTCGGGCACTTCTCCGAACGACTTGGCCGTTAAGGGGTCATTCGGATCGTACCCCGCGATGGCATCGAGGAGGAGCGCAGCATCCGTCACGGTCCGCGTCATTGGCCCCATGGTGTCGTGCGTGGGGTTCGCGGGCATCATGCCATACGTGCTGACCAGCTCGAGCGTCGGCCGCAGCCCGACGAGGTTCGTAACCGAGGCCGGTCCCCGAATCGACCCGCCTGTATCCTCGCCAATCGAGACCATGCCTAAGCTCGCCGCCGTGCCCACGGCACTCCCACCCGACGATCCCGAGGGATTCCGGTCAGTGGCATAAGGGTTCCGAATGATGCCGTACGCAGACCCTACGTAACGTGAAGCGAACTCGCCCATATTGGTCTTCGCGAGAATGATCGCCCCTGCCTCCTTCATACGGACGACGATCGTCGCGTCCCGATCCGATTGGAAATTCTTAAATAGGGCGGACCCATAAGTGGTCGGCATATCACCAGTCTCGACCTGGTCCTTCAGGAGGACCGGCACACAATGGAGTGGGCCGGTGAGGCCGTCCCGCTCCAGAGCAGCATCCTTGGCGTCTGCCTCCTCAAGCACCCGAGGGTTGAGCGTCTGGACCGTGTTGAGCATCGGTCCTGCCTGGTCGTACGCCTCGATCCGCTCGATATAGGCCTGGACCAACGCACGGCATGTGAGATCCCCGGACCGCATGGCGGCATGGGCCTCCGCAATCGTGGCTTCGACCACGTCGAAGGACTGAGCCGCTGCGGCGGTGCTGGTAATCGCTGCGAACACCACGACGACTGATACGAGTCGGAGAACGCGCAGGACTGTGGGAGTCGTGATCGACATGGAAGCCCCTGGAGGGAGTGACACGAGGTAGGATTGAAGCCAACGACATCGTACGCCCCTTCCCGCTCAACCGCATCCGCACTTTGCGCGGCACCGCAATCAACATCAAGCTGGACAGAAGTAGTACCGGCAGATGGCCGTCATCGGAGGGCATGGGGCCGAACTTTGGATCGACGCCGTGAGTCCTAGCGGTTCTCCATCCAGCGCACCGCAGCGGGGTGCAGCGGGATCGGCGAATCCACGAGGCGATCAAGATCGATCTGCTTCGCCATGGCGTGGACCTGCTCGAGGGATGCCCGGTCATCAGCCAGCATGCTCAGTAGTGTCGTCACGACGTCGTCGTCAAGTGACTCCAACGCGACGATCCAATTGATGACCGCCACGGTAGGCACGGCTTCCTCGACCCCTGGATAGGTACCAGCGGGTATTTCACCTGTGGTGTAATAGGGGTGCACGGAACGGAGAGCTTCGACGCCCTCGGCCGTCACTGGCAGGAGCTTCACATTCCCGGTCGTCGTGGCTTCTAGGACCGCCGCTGCGGGATACCCCACAGAAATAATCGCCGCATCGATTGCCCCATCCCGAAGCGCCGTCGAGGACTCGGCAAAGGACAGGTATTGAGGATTGATGTCGTCGTAGGTCAGTCCATGTGCTTCGAGCAGGTGCCTCGACATCTGCTCCGTACCGGAGCCCGCCGCACCAACGGACACCCGCATCCCCCCGAAGTCCGCGATGGTCTCAGCGGCACTTTTACCCGAGACCAAGACGTGCGTCAGGTTGGGGTACAGAGGGGCCAAGATCCGGAGATCCGAGACGGCTTGCGTGAAGTCACCTTCGCCCTGCTGTCCCTGGAACGCTGTCACCGCGAGGACGAACGCCAGATCCATCTGACGCGCAGCCAAGCGATTGATGTTCTCTACGGATCCGCCGCTCACTTCCGCGGTGAACTGACGAGCGGAGTCGGCGATCGAGAGTCGGCTCGCGATCGCGCCACCCAGCGGATAGTAGATGCCGCCGGTTCCCGCCGTGCCCAGTGAAAGGAACTCAGGGCCGCCTTCAGTACTGCACGCGGTCAGGACACTAGCAGCCAGCAGGACTGCGAGGAGAGAAGTTCTTTTCACCGGGGACATCTCCGAGGACTGTGTTCAAATCGATCGACCGCTGCGAAGGCGGCGTTCGTCATTCAGCCCTAGAAAAGACCACAACAACGCCGACTAGCCCAGCCCCATCCGTGGCCAGGCCCGGGAGCACCAGTGCGAGCGCCGCGACGAAGAGAATCACGCGCTCCCACCACACGATCGGTCGCCGGGCGAAACCCATCCCCGCTGCAGCCAGCGCCGTCACGCCAACAATGGCACTCACAAAGGCCAGCGTGATCTCAGGAATCGTCCCCACGAGCAGAAGCGGGGGGCCGTACACGAACATGAAGGGCACCACGAACCCGGCTCCAGCCAACACCGCAGCAGTCATCGCAGTTTTTAGTGGTGGAGCGCCGGAGATCCCGGCCGCAGCAAATGCCGCGAGCGACACCGGGGGCGTCACGTTCGAGATGCATCCGAAGTAGAAAATGAACAGGTGGGCCGCGAGCAGAGGCACACCCAATTGAACGAGCGCAGGGGCCCCGAGGGCGGCCAGCACCACATACGCGGCCGTAGTCGGGAGACCCATGCCCAAGACGATCGAACCCAGTGCGGTGAGCATGAGCGCACTCAGGAGATTGCCCCCTGACACTTGGATAATGAGCTCCGACATGCGGAGTCCGATGCCCGTGAGCGACGCCACACCGACAACGATGCCGGCGGCGGCGCACGCCGCGGCGACCTGAACCGCCCCACGTCCTGCCCGCTCCATCACCGTGCGGATTTCAGGCAACGAAGGCCGAGTCGCTGGACGCAAATACGCCATGACGAACGCAGAGGTCACACCCCAGAATGCCGCGCGCATGGGCGAGCGGCCCATACCCAACAGGATCACGATCGCGGCGAGTGGCAGCAGCAGATGCAGCCGATCTGAGACTTTTTCTACATCACCAGTCCCGGCAGGCTTAATGCCCATGCGGCCGGCGCGAAAATGGATGGCGGCAATCAGGGCAGCATAATACAGAATCGCGGGGATTACCGCTGCAGCGGCTACCTCCAAATAGGGGATGTTCGTCCACGTCGCGAGAATGAACGCGCCCGCGCCCATGACCGGCGGCATGAGCTGCCCACCCGTGCTCGCCGCAGCCTCGATGGCACCCGCAAAGAAGGGCCTAAATCCCGCACGTTTCATGAGCGGGATCGTGAACGACCCCGTAGTGACGACATTCGCGACCGCGCTGCCAGACAACGAGCCCATCAAGGCGCTCGCGACGGCGGCCGTCTTTGCCGGGCCGCCGCGCGTGCGCCCCGCGACTCGGTTCGCCAAGGCGATCAACAGCGCACCACCACCGGCGACATCAAGCACTGCCCCAAAGAGCACGAACAAGTAAACGAAGTCCGCCGACACCCCGAGCGGCACTCCCCAGATGCCTTCGGTGGACAAGAAGAGCTGCTCAACCAGGCGCACGACCCCGTATCCGCGATGAGCCAAGAAGCCGGGCAGATATGGACCCGCGAACGCATAACCCAGCGCGAGCAGACACACGATGACCAATCCCCAGCCCGTCGCCCGGCGAGCCAGCTCGAGGACGAGAAGAATCAGAACTCCGCCGGCAATCAGATCGAGTTGCGTGGGATTAGCGGATCGGCTGACCAGCTGCTGGTTTTGAGACGCCAGGTAGCCACATACCAGAACCGTGATTCCCGCCAGCACCCAGTTGAGCCAACTCAGCTCGTCGGATGAAACCGATTCCTCTTCGTCCACCGGGTTCGTCGCGTCCCCGTCCGCCTCTACGACCTCGGCGGCCGCAGAGGCTCGCCGTTTACGCTGTACCCCAACGCCCAGAAAACCCAACGCTGCCATCAGGGCCAGGTGAACAGGCCGCTGAATCAGTGCGGTGAATGGCGAGAATCCCGCCGCATAGAGGTGGAACAGCGCCGCAGCCGCAGAAACGGCCGCAATCACCCACGCGCGCACCCGCATGCTTTTGCTCAACCGAGCTCCCAACCTGGGGTGCCCGCATAGTCGGGGCGAACGAGAACGATGTCACCCGGGTCATTTGGGTTGATCACCCCAAGCACGAGGCACTCGCTTTTGAATCCGGCTACGAGCCGTGGCGGGAAGTTCACAACAGCCAGTATCTGGGTGCCCAGGAGGTCCTCCACATGATATCGATGGGTGAGTTGAGCGGACGAGCGTAGCACGCCAACCGGCTCCCCGAAATCCAGCGTCAGCTTAAAGGCTGGTTTCCGGGCCTCGGGAAACGGCTCAACGGCAACAACTCGTCCGCTGCGAATTTCCAGTTGATCGAAGATCTCGATAGCGGTTTCCGGCTTGCTGTGACCCACCGTTACGGCATGAAGCGCGCGGCGATCAACGCAACAACCAAGAGCAGCCCGATGATGAACGCGGCGGCGCTCCCGAAGCTCCGCCGGCTATCGATGGCGGTCGCGCCTTGGGCGATCACGAGCGATGCCCATATCTGCGTCAGGTCAAACGCCTTGAACACGTTCAACAAGTACCCGTCCTCCAGGAAGAACATGAAGCTCCCCAGATTCATCGTGAGCTGGGGGTTACCCGTCGAGATCCTGAGTGGGGTGATCAGCAGTCCGAAGAACAACGGGATGAGCCATGCATGGGCGGTCACCGAGAGGTACTGCCGATATCTCCCTTCGTCCCCGAGGATGAACGCGAAGATCAACGTATAAACACCCGCGAAGATGAACGTGAATAGCGCCGTGGAGATCGCCGCGAAGATCGGCGTCGCAATCTTCGTGACCTGCACGATCGTGTCCGATATCTCCGGCAACTCATTACCGCTCTCCAGAATCGCCTCGCGCTGTATCTCCATGAACACTTCCACAGGGATCAGCGCCATCTGGACGGCGATCAGAACAACCCCGGCTAGGACAGCGGCTCCGAACACCGGCTTCGCCGCCAATGCCTCGACCAGCGCGCCCGGATTGAAGAACACATCGACCATGCGCTTGTAGAACGGCGGCACCGTCGGGCCCTCTTCGGCAGCCTCCTGCGTTTCAGCAGGCTCATTCATTTCGTGCTGAGGCATCTCGGATTCGGACGGATCCATGTGCATCTCCTTAAGTACGGAACGGGCGATCAGCCCCAAAGACCGACCGCCCTCCAAATCGGTCCTAGTTTATCCGTCGCGTGGTGCTCGTGCCGTTCATCTGCATCGACATGGCCATCGGGGCCGCGGACACTTCGGTCGTGCCATCACCCTCGAAGGTCAGAACCCGCTCGTGCATGACACCCGCCTGCATGTCCCACAGCAGGTGCCCTTCCATCATCGCGCTCATGCTCTGGAATACATCCATGCCCTCGACCGCGGCTTCTGTCTCGCTCACAGAACTTCCAGTGATGTCGATCCGCAACATCGAACGACCGTCGACGATAACGTCACCCACAACGGAGTACTGACTGATCGTGGTCGCCGAGATCGTACCCGGCCCCTCGTCGCCGGAGTATGAAACCGTGTCAGTCCACATATCACCGACCCCGACGCCCGTGCCAGGCAACCCCGGTAGGAACGCCTGCATGGTCGAAAGTGGCGCGAACAGGGTGGAGGCATTGCCGGTCACATCCGGCACCGACCCGACGGTCACGTTGCCCGTCCGGTCCACCGAATAAACGAGCGGACCCTTGATGCCGCTTTCGTCGGCTGTCATCGGTGCGCCCATCGGTTGGGTCAACCGCGCTCCGAAGTCCTCATACGTCAAAGTGACCTGAACCGCCCCGGCCACATCAGCGAACACCGCGTTCACCGTCGCAGATTGGGCGGTGCTCATCTGCATCATCTGGCCCATCGCGTCGATCTCGATGTAGCTGGTGTCTGCGGTCATATACGTGACCGCAGCAGGGTTCGGAACCGAATACCCGAGGCCCGCCGGTGCCGGAGGTCCGCCGCCGCCGCAAGCTGCGAGACCCAAGAACATAAGAGCAATAATGGAAAGCCTCACACGCATGGCTGTCTCCTCAAGTGGTGAGTCCATGCGCGCGGGACAACGCCAACGGGCACAAACGATTGCAATGTCAAGTGTAGCCTAGGGCGGTCGCGGGCGAAATCTTCGCAAACCGTGCCCTTGGCCGGCCGTGAGAGACCCTGTATTCTGTTGAACTCTTCTTTTCCGGGATCCCTGGAAAGCCGAACGTCAGACCGCATCTCCGAGCACGTCAGATGAGCCTCCGGACCAATCCAGACCGAATTCTCGACAACATCGACCGCGCACGAAACCGTGACGCGGAAGCTGCGCGTTTCAACGTCGATCGTCAGGCTCTCGGCCGAGAGTTGGAGACGGAGATGCCGGACCTCGATGCGACCAACCCGGAGCGGGCAAAAAGGATCTACGCGATCCTCGAGCGCGCATACACGAAGGTCGCCCAACGAGCTGAATTAGGGCGACTCGCGTCACGCTTCCAGGCCGTTGGTGACATTCATCACCATCACGCCCGTGGCGACATCAGCGTCTCGATCCAGTACATGGACCACGAACGCTTTGACGACGTTGGTGTGTCGCCGTTCGAGATTCGGGCCTTCCATATTGCTGACGCGAAGAAAGAGACCAAGACGAGCCGTGCAGATGTCAACGCGCTCAAAGTGCTACGCAAAGAGCTCCGTGACGGAGTCAAAGCTGCGTATACGAAGCTCGAGCCACGTATTCGTGACGCGATCCGAGACAGAGCAGATATGGGTCACGTTCAGGTCCAGGTGACCGTCGATCTCCGAGCCGCTGGCGAAATCACGTCTCCTCCGGGAGTGGACATTACGGACCCGCCTGCTGTACTCTAAGTAGTAAGGAGACAACAGTCTCCAGGTAGTAATTGCCCCCCACGCAGGTCGTCTGCCATGTCCTCCAAGCTCGATGGGAAAGGTGTCGCTTTCGCGTTGTTCTTCTTGGTCGTGTTATTGACCCTGTACGATGTGTTGAGCCAGGAGTCTGTCATCGCCGACTTTTTCAACGGCCCGGAGATCCAGCAGGGCCGAGTGGAACGGGCCCTGCAGAGAGCCACGAACCGCTGACGAAGCAGTGACGCAGCCCACCCGGGTCCTCCTTCTGTTTCTAGACGGGGTCGGCATCGGGGAAGACGATCCCGAGACCAACCCGTTTGTTCTTGCCCACGCGCGCGGGCTCATCCCGTCCTGGGCAGCGTTACAGGGCGGCTCCATCGCAACACTCAAGGCGCCCCGGCGCGGAGGGTCCGCTGCTCGGTCCTTTCCGCTCGATGCGCGCCTGGACACAAAAGGGACGCCCCAGAGCGGGACAGGCCAGGTCGCCCTCCTTACGGGTGAAGACGCTGCCGAACTCCACGGGAGCCACTTTGGTCCCTGGACTCCCGTTGCTCTCCGTCCACTCGTTGAAGAGGAGAGCGTGCTGAAGAAGGCCGCGGCCGCGGGACACAATGTCGCGTTCGCCAACGCCTACCCGCGCGGTTGGCCGGGAGATCGGGGGAGCCGACGGGTGGCCGGGCCCCCGCTTGCAGCCCGAGGAGCAGGCGTGCTCACGCGGCACGAGGAGGCGCTTGGCTCAGGCGATGCCTTGTCGAGCGACATCGTAAACGACGATTGGAAGCGCCACCTCGGTCATGATTGGCTACCGACGATCACGCCAATGGACGCCGGCGCGAACCTGGCTCGCATTGCCTCTCAGGCGAACCTGACGCTATACGCGCACTACGCCACCGATTCAGCCGGGCACGAAATGTCCCTGGACGCAGCGATCTCTTCCCTCGTCCGGGTCGAGGAGCTCCTGGCCAGCTTACTCGCCAACCTCGGTGACGACGTGACTCTGCTCGTGGCGAGCGATCACGGAAACTTGGAAGACGTGCGTGTGGGACACACTCGAAACCCCGTTCTCGGCCTCGCCGCGGGTCCGCATGCGGATGCTGCGGCCGAGATGACCGACCTACGAGATGTGACGCCCTTCATCCTGGACGTTCTCGGCGTTTCTTGAGCGAAAGGGGGCCCATCGAGCCATCCCCAGGCTCAGCATCCCGCGTCACACTTAGCCGTGGCCAAAAAACCAAGAATTATTGGGCAGCTGTTGATCGACAGCGGCAAGCTCGACAAAACCACCCTCGACGCTGCGCTTGAAGAACAGGCACAGACGGGCGTGCGTCTGGGCGAGACACTGCTACGCCGGCATGCCCTCCGGGCTGTCGACGTGGCCCGCGCCCTCGCGACCCAGTTGGGCCTCCCCTATATCGAGGCACCCCTCGCGCCTACACCCGAATCACTACGTCTCGTGCGCCCCACACTCGCTCGAGTCCACGCCGTACTACCCCTGGCCGTCACCCCCCGAGAGTTACGTCTCGCCATGGCAGACCCGCTCGACTTACGCGCGGTAGATGACCTTCGCTTCCAGACGGGTCGGCGCATCGACCCGGTGGTGGCGACTCCGGAAGCGGTCAGTGAGGCACTGGACACTTACTACGGAAGTGAACTTCCAGAACTCGTGGAGGCCCTCCCGAGCGAGATCCTAGTTTCCCGAACAAGAGATGCGGACGAACTCGAGCGAGCGACCCGGGCTGCGCCCGTCGTGCGCCTGGTCGATCGCATGATCAAGACAGCCATCGACGAAGGCGCGAGCGACATCCACGTCGAGGAGACCGGCTCAGATGTCCGCGTCCGGTACAGGATCGACGGCAAATTGAAGAAGGCAATGGAACTGCCGTCCGAGGTTCGGCGCGCGGTTCTCTCCCGCCTCAAGGTCATGGCGGGTATGGACATCTCCGTCCGACGCCGTGCTCAGGACGGGAGCATTGACCTGCCTCACGACGGACGGACGCTCAATCTGAGAGTGAGCACACTCCCCGTGAATGGCGGGGAGAAGGCCGTGGTTCGCATTTTGGACCCTAGCGCAGCGCCGCCCAATCTCGCAGGCCTCGGCTTCGACATGCGGGACCTGAAAGCGATCCGAAAACTTCTCCTCAAGGGCGAAGGAGTCGTGTTGGTCGCCGGACCGACCGGGAGCGGAAAGAGCACAACGATCTTCTCTGCCCTTTCCGAACTCGACCGAGATACGCGCAACATCGTGACTCTGGAGGATCCGGTGGAATACCGTCTCCCCGGCGCGAATCAGATCCAGGTCGATAGGCGCGCCGGCCTGGGCTTCGCCGACGCTCTTCGCGCGGTACTCCGACAAGATCCGGACGTCGTGATGGTAGGGGAAATCCGCGACGCTGAGACGGCAGAAATCGCGATGACCGCCGCAGTCACCGGACACCTCGTCCTGTCCACAATTCACACGACGGACGCCCCCGGCGCGATCACCCGACTTCTGAACATGGGCGTGCCTCCCTTTCTCGTTGCGGGAGGCTTGTCGGGAATCGTCGCCCAGCGACTCATCCGTCGGAGTTGCCCGACCTGTCGAGGCAGGGGATGTGGCCTATGTGGGGATGGGCACCAGGGCCGTACCGGCGTATTTCAGGTGCTTACTCTGACCGATCCCCTTCGAGACGCGATATCACGTGGTGAGCCGACCGCCCGGATCAGAGCACTGGCATCAGAGGCTGGGATGGGCTCGCTCGCGGCAGATGCTCTCCGCGCCGTAGCTGCCGGGCACACGACACCTCACGAGATCACACGTCTTCTGCATGCCGCGGCAATCACCGCCAGGCCTTGTCGAGCCTGTGACGGCGCCGTGCCACTCGGAGCGACGGCTTGTCCCAACTGCGGCCACCAAGACAGACGCAGCTGCTCGTGCGGAAGAACCCTCGAGAAAGGCTGGCGATACTGTCCGTGGTGCGTGAGACCCGCCGTGGCCTGATTCTTAGCCGAATTCTGCCTCGCGGACGGTGAGACCGTGAATCCGGTCGAGGTCCAGCTCCACGCCCAGTCCGGGGCCTGTTGGGACCTTCATGACCCCGTCCTCGACCTCGAATTCCGGCGTGACGATGTCCTGCGACCAGTAGCGTTGGCTCGCCGAGATATCCCCGGGCAAGGTGAAACCAGGCAACGATGCGAGGGCCAGGTTGTGAGCCCGCCCCACACCGGATTCCAGCATTCCTCCGCACCAAACTGGCAGTCCAGCCGCACGCATGGTGTCGTGAATCCTAGAACTGACACCGAATCCGCCCACCCGGCCCGGCTTGATGTTCACGATCCGGCAGCTTCCCAGCTCGAGTGCTAGCGCTAGGTCGCCCTCCCCCTTGATGGATTCGTCCAGGCACACGGGCGTCTCGATCCGTTCCTGCAGACGTGCGTGCTCCAAGAAGTCATCGTAGCGGAGCGGCTGCTCGATCATGGTGAGATTGAGCGCATCCATTTCACGCAGCCGGTCGGAGTCTTCGAGCCTGTATGCAGAATTGGCGTCCGCCATGAAGAGCGTGTCCGGAAAACGCTCACGAAGACCCGCGAGCATCTCGACATCCCGTCCCGGCTTGATCTTGAGCTTCACTCTCGCGTAGCCGTCTTCCAGATAGCCTGCCACTGCCTCGTGAAGCTCTTCGTCGGTCGGCTTCAGTCCGATGCTCACACCCACTGGGACAACATCACGCTCCCCGCCGAGCTTCTTCGAGAGCGAGACCCCGTCCATACGAGCCGCGAGGTCCCATCCCGCCATTTCGACCGCGGCTTTCGACATGCCGTGTCCGCGAATCCAAGACACAGGGCTAAGGATATCCTCTGGCCCGGAAGCTTCACGTCCCACGATGTTCGGCAGGATGAAGTCGGTCAGGATGTGCCAGGCGCCATCGGTCGTTTCGTAGGCGTACGAAGGGTCTTCGGAGGCCACACACTCACTCCAGCCCTCTTCCCCATCTGAATAGAGGGTCAAAAGCAGGATTCGACGATCCTGCTTCCCTCCGCTGCTGATCTCGAAGAACTCTTTGAGGCGGAGCGGAAGCTCACGGAGTACCGCGCGTTCGATCTTCATAGATTCGTTGGGTTGGTGGTCACTACTCAGCCTGGATCTTGGCGAGCAGGTAGTCAGAGGTATGGTCGCGACGTAGCAACTCTCGAGCCTCGTAACCGGCGGCAAGATAGTGCGTGAACACAGTTCGGGTAGCCAAACGCCACTCGAGTGCGAGTTCAACGCTTCGGTCCAACATGCCCGCCACATCCGACGGGATCGACACCAGCAGGCGATCCGAGTCGATATCGAGAACCGGATCGAGTGGGCCAGGGTCCTCACTACTCCCACTCCCCCGGAGCGCATAAGGGATCGAGTCTGCGTCTGAGATGGTGAACACCTCGGTGCCCTCGAGCCGCCTCGCGACGCGTTCGGACTCCAGGAGCCAGAGCGGAATCATACGATCCGTCCCTATGCCGCGATGGAGAGGCGAGTCGGTCTGCCCGTACATGTCGCGGGCGTACTCGCGTACCACGATACCCAGCTTGGCAAAATTGAGATACGCATTCCGAGACTGCAGAGGATCGAAAGTCCAATGCATACGCTTGACTCCAAGCTCCATCACACGGTCACGCTGATACGCCTTGAGCTTGGTCCCCAGTCCAGAATCCCTCGCTTCCTCCCGGACCGCGAGCATGTCAGACCAGTGCACGAGCTCGCCACCGCGTAGGCCCGTCATCCCGAATACGAACCCCACTAAGTCACCATCCGCAGTATATGCGCCTGCAGATACTCCGCCGAGAATCTGAGACACCTTCAGGATCGCCGGAGGCACGCGCTCGGAGAAACCTTGGCCCCAGGTCTCCTCTTGAAGCTCCACACACTCACGGAACTCTTCGATCGTCTCGAAGGAGCGGATCGTGTACCCACGCCACGTCTCAACCATTAGCCTGCGCCGCACGGAGTCATGAGGAGTTCCGCTAGAAGCGCCGCCCTCTCAGGCATACGATCGATGACTACATGTTCATGGGTCGCGTGAGCACCGTCACCCACCGAGCCAAGGCCGTCGATGGTAGCGGTGTATTGGCTGGTCGTGTTCCCGTCGGACCCTCCGCCCGAGATCTGCTCATCAATCGACAGGCCCAGGCGATCCGCGGAGGCTTGAGCTGCGAACCAGAGCTCGCGGTTGCGAGGCGTACGCTCCAAGGGTGGCACCTCGATTCCACCGGCCACGTCAATGGAGGTCCCCTGGGTCTGGGCCTGCAGGCCATGGATCTTGCCGTCGATCCACTCGCCGTCAGCCATCGTCATGATTCGTACATCAACAACCGCCGTCGCGCGTGCCGCGATCACGTTGGGACGTGTGCCGCCCTCAACGACCCCGACGTTCACGGTCAGTCCCCGTTCATGATCGGTGAGCGCGTGTAGCGCCTGCACGACATGAGATAGCTCCTGTATCGCTGACGCTCCACCTTTGGGGTCGAGGCCCGAATGAGCGGCTTTTCCGTGAATCGTGAGGTGATAACGCGCCACACCTTTCCTTGCTGTCTTCAGTGACCCCTGTGGACCCAAGGACGGCTCGAGCACAAATGTGCGGTCGACGTGCTTTGCGACGAGCCGTACGTAACGCTGTGACTCAGGGCTACCCGTCTCTTCATCCGAGTTGATGAACCACACAGGCGTGAGAGGGAGCTCGTGCCCTAGATCACGGAGTGCACGGAGCGCGAAAATTCCCTGAGTGATGCCAGCTTTCATATCGAAGGTGCCGGGACCATAGAGAACCCCGTCTTCGATTCGGACCGGCATAGACTCGGTCGTACCGATGGGCCACACCGTGTCGCAGTGCCCCATTAAGAGCTGGGCGCGTCGCCCTTTCACCCGACCGGACGGTTTGGCGAAGAGGTATCCACCGGTCTCCACGCCACGGCGGTGCCGAACCGAGAAACCGAGGTCTTCAAAGGACTCGGTGAGTTGGCGTTGAACGGCCGCTTGGGACGACGGCACGTCCGTCGGTGACTCTACGTTGGCCAATGCGACAAGCATCCGGGCCATCTCGTCCTGACGCTCACGCAAATACGCCAGTACCTCCTGCGCTCGTTCCGATGCGTCGCTCAAGCTCTTCCTCTCAATCGTAAAAACCCGCCCTCAGATAACTCGTGTCCAGCAACTCGACGGGATGAAGCACACCCTCTGGGGCGCCCTCCAAGAACAGACCCGCCCCGATCTGCATCATACACCCCGGGTTCGGCGTCGCGAGTGCGTCGGCTCCACATGCCCTCACGGCAGCGACCTTGTCGCGGCCAATCTGGCCGCCGAGTTCGGGATGGGTAATGCCGTAGATGCCCGCACCTCCACAGCACTCATCTGCTCGGTCTACAACGCGGACCTCAGCCCCGGGGACAGCCCCCAGCACCTGGAGCGGTGCGGTCTCGACCCGTTGCGCATGAAGCAGATGACAGGGGTGGTCGTACGCGATGGAGCACACCACCTCGGCCCCCTGCCTCGGGCCCGCGTCAGCGAGCAGTTCCGTGGCATCCTTGACCCTGGCCGCGAAGGTGCCTGCCCGTTCAGACCACTCCGCATCTGCCTCGAACAGCGTTCCGTAATCCTGCATCGCAGCACCGCACCCCGCGGCGTTGACCACGATCCAGTCCACGTCCACCAACTCGAACGCCTTGATGTTGGCGGCAGCCAACGTACGTGCGCCATCCAGGTCGCCGCTGTGGACGTGCAGGGCGCCGCAACAGCCCTGCCTTTTCACTGGGACAACCAAGTACCCGTTCGCCTCCAGCACACGAACCGTCGCATCGTTCACATGAGAGAAGAGTCCTTGTTGAACACATCCCTCTAGGACTCCGACACGACCACGGGGAGTCGGTACCGCGTTGGGCGCTACCCCTCTTTGCTCAGCGCTCACCTTGGGTGGCACCCACCTTCTCGTTGACGCGAGCATGGCCATTCCCAACTTCGCGCCACGCAACGGCCCTACCGCCGGAACAACACGGCCCATGAGCGACGCCAACCCCAGCGAGCGTATCACGCGCCCAGGAAACAGGACCGCGGCACGGAGGGTCCGACTCGCGAAGACGGTCAGAAGCATCCGCGTGAGGCGACTCGGCGGGTGGTGCTCCGCGACGGTCTCACGGGCCAGTTCTAGGAGCGTGCCGTACTCGACCCCCGAAGGGCATACCGGCTCACAAGCGCGGCATCCAAGGCATCGATCGATATGGGTACGAAACGCATCCGAGGCCGGATTCATGCGTCCTTCCACCACGTGCCGCATGAGGTGCAAACGGCCCCGAGGTGAATCGTTTTCATCACCTAGCCGTGTGTAGGTCGGGCAAACCGGTAGGCAGAAACCGCAGTGCACACAGGGCAGCAGCCGCTCCTGTTGGGCGGCGAGGGCATCCGAGAGGGTCGTTGTCGGTGAGGTCATCTACGACGTCTTCATGGTTGTGGACTCCACATCACGCCGCCGGGGTCGAACACTCCCTTGGCCCCTGCGTTCAACACCACAACCTCGGAATCCAGTGGCCGACCCGTGTTCAAGCACCCATCAATCGGAGCAGTGGTGCCAACCGTCACCGCACATCGGTACGCGTCGGCGGAAATCGTGGCGTCTGGGATCTCCTGCGCCTGGCGAATCAACTCGGCCAATTCCGTCCCTTTACCGAACATTGTGACAGTGTGGGGCAGACCGACGCCGGCGTCCCGTGTCGCTCGAGCGATCTCGAGTGCCTTCTCACCCTCGAGGGATCGGAACTGAGAACCTACGGCCGCCTCAAACGTCTTTTGATCGGCATCAACGGTCGGCGATGCACCATGAAGCCTCACGAGCAACTTAGGCGCGCCATCGTGATTCGTTATGACGATCGAGACGGGCAGGACGGACGCGGTCGCCACGCGTCGTGCGGCCGGAACGAGATCCTCCAGACGTTCACCTTCCAGCACCAAGACCCGATCCACAACCGGCACGGGAAACAGCCGTAACGTGACGGAGGTAATCACAGCTAGACTGCCGCGGCTGCCGACAACGGGGCGCAGCAGGTCGAATCCAGCAACATTCTTTACGACTCGGCCACCCAACCGCAAACAACGGCCATCCCCGCACACGACCGTGGCTCCGAGCACGTGGTTCTTTATGTCGCCATAACCGGCCCAAAGCGGCCCGGTCAGCCCGGCAGCCACCAACCCGCCCACCGTACGTGACGAAAACGTGGGCGGATCGAACGGGAGCCACTGTTGGTTGGGCCGCGTCGCTTCGTGCAACCCAGAGATCGTCAGTCCTGCACCCAAGGTGATCGTCAGGTCGGCAGGCTCATAGATATCGATGGACGAAAGTCGATGGGTCGACAGTAGTACGTAGGGACCGGCAGCATGCTCCCCCCCCACACGCTGTCCGGTACCGATCGGAACGATGCGCCTACCCGACGCTCCTGCCCATCGCACGACCTCGACCACCTGCTCGACACTACCCGGCAGAACAACGGCCTCCGCAGCCGCAGCCAACGGGCCCCTGCCTCCGGTATCATCCAACGCCTCCGCCGGAACGATGTCCTCGATAGCTGTCTTCACGTCCTCGCTCAACTGGTTTCCTCAACATCCGGAAGCACTTTCCCAGGGTTAAAGAGCGAGTCGGGATCAAACACCGCCTTGGCTGCGGCCATGGCGGCAAGCTCTATGGGCTCATGTACGAGCGGCATGTACTCACGCTTGTCCACCCCCACACCATGCTCACCTGTGATCGTGCCGCCGACCTCAACGCACAGGACCATGATCTCCTTTGAAGCACGCTCGACACGCTCGAGTTCGTCCGCATCATGGCGGTCGAAGAGGATGTTCGGGTGGAGATTGCCGTCCCCTGCGTGGAACACATTAGCGATGTTCAGTTTGTATCGGGTCCCGATGTCCGCGATCCGCGACAGCACCTCAGGCAACTTGGTTCGCGGAACCGTCGCGTCTTGAACCAAAAGATCCGGCGCGATCCGGCCCATCGCGCCGAATGCCTTCTTCCGGCCCTTCCACAGAGCCATGCGGTGTTCTTCGTCGGTCGCCCGTTGCACTTCTCGAGCACCTTCGGCGAGACAGCATGCTTCCGCCCGGTCGGCATCGGCATCGAGTCCAGCCTCGGTCCCATCGAATTCGATCACCAAAGCTGCTCCGGCATCCACGGGATAGCCCGCAGCAAATACACTGGCCTCGACCGCCTTGATCGTTTCACTGTCCACGATCTCCACCGCAGCAGGGAGAAGGCCGGAGCCCATGATCGACGTCACCGCACGTCCGGCGTCCTCCATGGTGTCGAATATTCCGAGAAGTGTCCTCACCCCTTCAGCGATCGGGAGGAGGCGCACCTCGATCTCTGTCGCAATGCCAAAGCAGCCTTCGGAACCGACGAACAATCCGACGAGATCCAGCGAGCCGTAGGGGTCATACCCTGCACCACCTAGCTCTACGACCTTGCCTCCCGCGAGCACCACGGTCAGACCCGTCACGTACCGTGCAGTCACACCATACTTGAGGCAGTGCGGGCCACCGGAGTTCTCGGCAACGTTCCCGCCCAAGGTGCATGTGCTCTGCGAGGAAGGGTCTGGAGCGTAGTAGAGACCATGCGGCTTCGTCGCCTCGGTGAGTCGAGCATTGATGACTCCCGGCTGGACCCGAGCGAGTCGATTCTCAGAGTCGATATTCAGAATCGTGTTCATACGTGCCGTGCCTAAAACGACACCGTCAGAAGTCGCGAGCGCTCCCCCAGATAGCCCAGTGCCGGACCCGCGTGGGATCACGTCGATCCCCTCGCCGTGAAGCACCGCGACCACCTCGGCGACCTCGCGAGTCGTTTTGGGCAGCACGACGGCCCTGGGTGGCACCCTGTACGCCGACAAGCCGTCAGATTCGTAGACCACCAGGCGGTCGGGGTCCGTGATCACGTTCTCGGAGCCAACAGTGTGACCGAGTTTGTTCACGATCGCGGAGGGAAGGGGCGTACTCATACCCAAGGATACCCCGCGAAGAAGCCCCGGTGCAACACAACTCCCTCAGTGTTCAACGACACTTCGGACATACTCCAGCAACGCACCTAAGCTCTGGAGGGCCGGGGCCCGCATTCCCTTCGGAAGCGTGTCTCCGTAGACGACCTCGAGAAGTCGCGCCGCATCCGCTCCTGGATGATCAGCCAAAGCCGCCGCTACCTGAGCGATTCGCTCCCGCCGGTGGGATTCGAAACGGTCCAAGGCGTTCGTTGGGTCTTCCAGCGGAGCACCATGGGCTGGATAGATCAACTTGAGCCCCAGGCTGCGCAAACGGGCCAGAGAATCGAGATAGTCAGCCACGCATCCCTCGTATTCAGCGACCCAGGTGGTATCACCCTCACCAAGCAGTAAGTCGCCGACAAACAGGGCGTCCTGTCTTTCCCAATGGAAGCAGAGATGCTCCCGGGTGTGGCCCGGCGTGTGGAGCGCGATGAGACTACCGACGTCGGTGACGACCAGATCTCCATCGGCCAGGACATGGTCCACGCCCGCCACGCCCTTAGGACCCCAAACAGACATCGAGAAGCGGTCCGACGAACCGGCGCTCGCTCGCTCGGCCGCGTGTCGAGTGACCGCCTGGGCCACAGAGCCAACCGCGGCAGCGTGATCGGGATGCCCGTGAGTGAGCAAAATCTTCAGTTCCGTTACCGATTCTACCGCCATAGCCAAGGCCCGGACATGGTCTCCCACATCCGGGCCCGGATCAATCATGGCGACGCTCTTGGTACCTACCAGGTAGGTCCGCGTCCCATCTAACGTGAAAGGACCGACGTTTCCCGCATTGAGGAAGCGCAGGTGGTCCCTCACATCGCTACGCGCGACGCTCCGCCGCGAGCTGCTCGGCGAGCTTGTCAGCGATGGCGATCAACGCCATCTCGTCCTCGTCGGTGAACGCAGCTTTATCATCAGAATCAATGTCGATCTGACCGAAGATGTCGTCTCCGGCGCGGATCAAGATCACCAGTTCTGACTGCGTGTCCGGTGAGCAAGCGAGGTAACCCTCGTCGGCGCTCACGTCGGCAACATTCAGGTTGGTGCGCTCAGCCACCGCTCGACCGCAGATACCGGTGCCTACCGGAATCTTCGAGTGCTCGGTGCCAGACCCGACGTAGTTATGGAGCCAGAGCTCCTGATCGGCCTCATTGAGCAGGTAGACGCCGACCCAGTGGAACCGGTCGTCGTCCGCTACGGCAATCGTCCGAACTGCTTTGCGGAGGAGGGCATCCGAAAGGTGCCCGTCGTCCCGCATCTCCTGCAGTTCCAGTATTACTTCTCCAGAATCCAAAGCCATTCTTGCACTTCCATCAGAACGTCACACTCGCGCCGGCGCGGTCCCGTGCAAGCTCACAGCAATCGGGCGGAAGCTAGTAATCAGCAAAAGCCCAGTGGTTCCAGTCGTCGGCGCCTCTCACAGCGAGAGGAATCCGCGGTCCCGACGACGGGCACGAAGGGTAGAGAAGGCCGGGAGAAGGGTCAACGCCATGTGCGAGGCGGACTTCCCGGAGCTAGCGGGGCGTGAAGTCCGTTTCCGGAGTCAGCTTGCGAATGAACGCCGCAATGAGCTTGGCCGAGTGAAAAAGATCCTCGATGCTCACGACCTCGTTCGGGGAGTGCATATAACGATTGGGGACCGAAACGAGCCCTGTCGGCACGCCGGATCGGGTGAGGAAGATCCCGTCCGCATCCGTGCGGGTCGCCTTGGGAGAAGCCTGAACGGTATAGGGAATCCCCTCCTCTTCTGCCACAGCGGCAAGCATCTCGAAAACCTCGTTATGCGCAGCCGACCCACGGCTCAGGACCGGGCCTCCGCCCAACTTATGGTCACCCAGTTCCTTCTTCTCCACACCTGGGGCATCGGTGCTAAACGTCACATCCACAGCGATCGCAACATCTGGTTCGAGCGCATAGGCGCTCGAGCGGGCACCGCCTCCTGTATAACCGATCTCTTCCTGGACGGTCGCTACAGCTGTCGCACACGCCGCCGGAGGATCGTCCGACAACATCCGGATCGCTTCAAGCACGACGAACGCGCCGATTCTGTCGTCGATCGCTCGGCTCGCGATGCGGCCACCGGCGAGGCGTACCATACTCTGTAGGACCACCATCGGGTCGCCGACTCGGATACCCAGAGCCGCAACCTCGTCGTTGGATTCCGCACCCACATCGACCCAGAGCTTCTTGGTCTCTGATGCTTTGATCCGGTCATCGGCGGTCATCAAGTGGATCGCCTTCTTCCCGATCACACCGGTGACGTCGCCCCCCCTGCCCATGATCGACACTCGCTGTCCAACCAGCACTTGGGGATCCCAACCACCGATCTCATCAATATAGATGAAGCCGTGGTCGTCGATGTGCGTGATTTGGAGTCCGATCTCATCGATGTGACCGGCGAGCATGACACGCGGCGAACCGCCGGGATTCACGACGGCGAACGAATTGCCTGTGACGTCCACCTGCACGTCGTCCGCAAACGTCTCGGCCTCGGCGCGCCAAGCTCGAGCAGCGCGTACCTCGAAACCTGAAGGACCGGCTGCGTCGAGGAGTTTCTCTAGGAAAGAGATGTCGTGGCTCATGCTGGTACCCGGTCGTTGTGAACTGGTGAGTTAAGCTAGACATCCACGGAAGGGCCAGCCAAGGCCGTGCTCGCTTGCTCCGCTCCACATGCACACGGCAGCTTGTCGCATAGTGATCACGCAACGGCACTTACCGGAGAACGACATGAGTGGCAAGATGGATCGACGCGACTTCATCAAGGTCAGCGGGCTCGGCGCGGCAGCGGCAGCGACCGTGGGAGCGAGCGGGTGCGTACCGGATGCCACCCCAGCCCCCGGCTCGACGGACGCCTGGTGGACCACTCAGGCGTTCGAGCTCGAGGAGGCCACTATTGCGGGCCTCACCGATGACATGGCCACGGGCCGACGATCATCCGTCGACATCACTCAGCTGTACCTCGATCGGATCGCTGCTCTCGATCGCGACGGGCCACAACTCCGCTCGATCATCGAGACGAACCCAGAAGCGCTCACGCTCGCGGCTGAGCTCGATGAAGAACGCGCGGCCGGAAATGTCCGAGGTCCCCTTCACGGCATTCCGATCGTCGTAAAAGACAACGTCGACACTGCGGACGGGATGATGACGACGGCCGGCTCATACGCGCTGGAAGGTCACATCGCGTCGCAGGACAGCCATGTGGCTGTGCAGCTCAAAGCGGCAGGAGCGATCATCTTGGCCAAGGCCAATCTCTCGGAATGGGCCAACTTCCGGTCCACGCGCTCGAGCTCAGGATGGAGCGGACGAGGCGGGCAGTGCGGGAACGCCTACGCTGTCGACCGGAACCCGTGTGGTTCCTCCGCAGGGTCTGGGGCCGCTACATCGGCCAACTTCTGTGCCGGTTCGATCGGGACTGAAACGAATGGCTCGATCGTTTGTCCATCTTCAGTGAATGGCGTCGTCGGTCTCAAACCCACGGTGGGCCTCGTCAGTCGCTCGGGCATCATCCCCATCGCGCACACACAAGACACAGCCGGACCAATGACGCGGACGGTGGCGGATGCCGCGGCAATGCTCACGGCATTGGCTGGAGCGGACCCGCGCGACCCCATGAGCGCACCCGCCGCTCAATACACTGACACCGACTACCGGGACTTCCTGGACGCCTCAGCGCTTCGGGGCGCCCGCATCGGCGTGGAGCGCAGCTATTTCGGTGCGGACCCGCATCGGGACGACCTGATGGAGCAAGCGATCGTCGACATGGCAAACGCCGGCGCAACGATCATCGACAACGCCGACCTGGTGAACCGATCCAGAATCGGGGCGCCATCGTACCAGGTGCTGCTATATGAATTCAAAACGGACCTAGAACTCTACTTTCAAAGTGTGGCGCCAGAACTGAACATGCGGACGCTGGACGATCTCATCGCATTTAATGAGGCGAACGCGGACCGTGAGATGCCTTGGTTCGGACAAGAAATCGTGATCGAGGCCGCCGCGAAGGGAGACCTGAGTACCCCTGAGTACTTGGAGTCCAAAGAGACCGCACGGCGCTACTCCCAAGACGAGGGCATCGACTGGCTCATGGAGGAGCACCAACTCGACGCAATCGTTGCGCCGACCACACGCTCAGCATGGAAGACAGACTTGATCAACGGTGGAATCTCGAGCCTCGGGTCGTCCAGCAACGCCGCAGTGGCCGGGTATCCGAGCATCACCGTCCCAATGGGGTTCGTTCACGGACTTCCCATCGGGATGCTCTTCTTCAGCCGCGCATGGGACGAGGGTGGCTTGATTCGCTTGGCCTACAGTTATGAACAAGCGACTCAGCACCGACGTCCTGCGAAGATGCTGCCGACGCTGGACCTGCGGAACCAGTAGGCTGCGCCGATGCGGGTCGAGTAGCTAAACGTCCTCGCACTCGATCTCGATCCCCTTGGCAGGGTCGAGGTCGGGCTCGCGGGACACCTCAGTCTGCGGAGTGTCGAAGCCGGCCGCCCCGCCACTGAAGCCGCCAAGGCCCCCCGCACCCATCGAAACGACACGCACGGTTCCGTCTTTGATCTGGCCTTCGAGTCGTGCTTTCACCCTGCGCTGAATCCAGCGCCGCGTGAGCGGGAAGAGCAGGGCAAAGCCCACGAAATCAGTCAGCACACCGGGGGTGAGCAGAAAGGCGCCCCCAATTAGCACTGAAGCGCCATCCAGCATCGCTTGGCCGGGCAGTTTGCCTTGAGCCAGCTCTGTCTGGAATTGGAAAACCACCCGAAGACCCTCGGCGCGCGCGAGGGCCGCGCCTCCGATTCCGGTGGCTACCACGAGCGCCAGCGTGGGCACGATCCCCACCCACTGCCCCATCTCGATCAGGAGCATGAGTTCCAAGATGGGGACCACGACAAACAGGAGAGCCAGCCGGCCTAAGACGTTCATGCCCAATCCTACCCTATTCCTCACGAGATGGGTTCATTTCGGCACGAACTTCGCAGTTGAACCGTAGGACGCCCGGAACGAGGTTCCTTACGTTGCGGGACCACCCCTCACGGGTAGGGGTATCCCGACATTCAGACTCTCTCGCTCCAGAAGCGAACGCCTCACATGACCATAGAGCAGACCTATTTCCGGAAAGGCTTCGGACTCAAGAAAGAGCTGAAGCCGATCATCGACAATGAGTACCAATCGGCGTTGGTGGAACGGATTCGATCGCGAGGCTACACCGACACCTTCGGCGACGTCACGGTACGGCTCGCTCAGGAGTTTGGCTTCTGCTACGGTGTGGATCGGGCTGTCGACTATGCCTACGAGACGGTCCACAAGTTCCCTGACAAGATCATCTATCTGGTCGGCGAGATCATCCACAATCCGCATGTGAATCACCGGATGACCGAAATGGGCATCCGCTTCATCTATCCGGATCCGGTCGGCGAATTCGACTTCGGACACATCACCGAAGACGATGTAGTCATCATGCCGGCCTTCGGGGTGACCTTGTCAGACTTCAACACACTCCGCGACATCGGGTGCGTTCTGGTTGACACCACCTGCGGCTCTGTGCTTCACGTTTGGAAGCGAGTGGAGAAGTACGCCAGGGACGGCTTTACAGCCATCATCCACGGGAAATACACGCACGAAGAGTCCAGAGCGACCGCTTCCCAGGTCAACAAACACGAGCAGGGCAAATACATCATTGTGCGGGATATGGAAGAGTCAGAGCTCATTCGTGACTACATCTCCGACAGCCCTGACAAACTCTCTCGCGAAGCCTTCATGGCCCACTTCGACAAGAAGTCATCCGTGGGCTTCGATCCCGACGTGGACCTCGCCTTCGTAGGCGTGGCGAACCAAACCACCATGCTTGCCAAAGAGTCCTTGGCCATCGGCTGGAAGGTCCATGAGTCGATGGTGGAGCACTTCGGGGAAGAACACGCCTCCACACACTTCCGGTCCTTTGGAACGATCTGTTCTGCGACCCAAGAACGGCAAGACGCGGTAGCTGACATGATGGAGGAGCCACCAGACATCATGCTTGTGATTGGCGGTTACAACTCGTCAAACACCAATCACCTCGCGCATCTTTGTCAGAAACACACCCGGACATTTCATGTAGAGGACGGGGCGTGCATCGATGTGGATCGCGGAACGATCCGTCACAAGGTCGAGCTCGACCCGGACGCGCCTGAGGTGCTGGATACGGACTGGCTGCCTGAGGGGCCATTCCAACTCGGGATCACTGCCGGCGCTTCCACCCCGAACAATAAGATCGGTGAAGCTTTGGTGCGGGTCTTGAACATTCTGGGAATCGATGTGCAAGCCGAAGTGGAGACTCAAGCGGTCTAATCCGAGGACTAGCCGGCGCGGCCGCAGCCGCGCCTAGAGCAGTCAGGCCAGGTCGTTTTCTTGGAGGCCCACGCCCAACGTCTTGAGATGACTGCGCAGTGAGTCTTGTGCATCCACGTCCAAGTGACGGGCCAATTACTCGATGTGCTCCACGTGTCCTTGGAGCACATCAGCAATCTTCGCATGCGCGGCCTCAGTCAACTTCGCCCGAGTCACACGGCGGTCTTCGGGTGACCCTTCCCGATAGACGAGGCCCTGATTCTCAAGACGATCCATCACATATGTGACGTTACCGCCGGTGACCAGCAGTTTGTCTGCGAGGTCACCAAGCGATAGAGGACCGAGGTGGTACAGAGCTTCGAGGACCCCAAACTGCGGGGCGGTCAGACCATACTCGGCGACCTTTGAGTATGACGGCCTTTTAGAACGATGCACACCATCGAGCCAACGCAATCCACCTGCGTAACACCCGCTCCTGATCTTCGGTCCAATCTCGACTCGCAGGCTCTGCGAGGATTACGGTGGGCGCAGGCTCCGGTTTGGTTCATTGGACTAGATGTGTATGGGTCGTCCCAGGGCCGCGAGTGCACCTTCCGCAACGCCTTCCGAGAGCGTGGGATGTGGGTGCATGGCCTTTTCCATTTCTTCGACGGTCGCCTCGAGGTGGCGACCCACGACGAACTCGGCAATGAGTTCGGTCGCATGTGGCCCAACAATGTGGGCACCTAGGATCTCCGAGTACTTCGTGTCTCGGATCACCTTGATGAAGCCTTCGGCATGTCCCGCCGCAACGGCCCGCCCGATCCCGGTCCACGGGAACTTACCCACCTCAATGTCATGGCCCTGCTCCTTGGCCTGCGCTTCGGTGAGGCCCACGGACGCGACCTCAGGATGGCAGTAGGTGCAGTTCGGGACGTTCGTGTAGTCGACAGTGCCGTGACCCTTTCCTGCAATGTGTTCCACACAAGCGATGCCTTCGTGGCTCGCTTTATGCGCCAGCAGTTGTTTGCCCGCTACATCTCCGAGGGCATAAACCCCGGGAACGTTCGTCGCGAGCGTATCGGTGACCTGAATGAATCCCCGGTCGTCTACCTTCACGCCGGCAGACTTGAGGCCCACATCTTCAGAGTTCGGCACACGGCCGACAGCGGAAAGTACGTACTCGACCTCAACGGTTTGATCTTCACCCTTGCTGTCCTTGTAGGTGACGGCGACACCGTTGGCACCGACCTCGGCCTTCTGGAAGAACGCGCCCGTATGGATGTCGATGCCACGCTTCTTGTAGGTGCGCGCCATGAACTTCGAGACTTCAGCGTCCTCCAATGGAAGAATACGATCCAGCCCCTCGACCACCGTCACCTTGGTGCCAAAGGCGTCGTACACATCGGCGAACTCCATGCCGATCGCGCCAGCACCAACAATGAAGAGCGACTCAGGTGCTTTCGTCTGCATGAGGGCACCTGTGGACGACCAAATCCGGTCTTCATCAATCTTGAGAACCGGCAGATCACGGGGACGGCTTCCCGTCGCGATGATCACGCTGGTGGCGTCGTAGACTGACTTGGTACCGTCTGCCGCTTCGACCTCAACCTTGCCTTTGCCCTTGAGGCGACCATAACCCTGGATGTGGGTGACCTTGTTCTTTTTGAACAGGTACCCGATCCCCTTGGCCATCTGGTCGGCAACGCGTCGGCTCCGCTCCTGAGCGGGCTTGAGGTCGAAGGTGACATCAGTCGCCATGATGCCATGTTCGGCCGCGTTCTTCATCTCGCTGGCCAGGAAAGCGCTGGAGAGCATCGCCTTGGTTGGGATACACCCGATATTCAGGCATACACCCCCCAGCGCATCGGTTTCGACACACGCCACGTTCATTCCGAGTTGGGCGGCTCGAATCGCAGCTACGTATCCACCGGGACCACTCCCGATGATAACCAGGTCAAAGCGTCCGCCGTTGGTGCCAGCCACGCGGTTCCTCTCTCTTGTAGGTGGAGGTCATCCAACAACCCCGCACGCGTCAACATTTGAAGTCCCGAAAGTAGATCCCTCAGGATGGGCGGTAAATATAACTCGGAACTGACTGAAGAACTGCTACACGGGACGCGTAACCTGAGTCGAGGGCGAGGATGCTTGAACCCTTTGCCACGAAGTGCCCCAAACACCTACAATCCCTTGCGGGTCGGGAAGAACACTTGGCGGGAGATAAGGTCATGTGGGAGCTATTGATCGTCGGCGTAATCGTCGTTGGCGCGATCGTGATGTACAACTCACTGGTACGACTTCGGGAAACTGCGGACGGCGCGTGGGCGGACATCGACGTGCAACTGAAGCGGCGCTACGACCTCGTCCCGAACCTCGTCGCGACCGTGAAGGGGTATGCGGGACATGAAAAGGACACGCTCGAGGGTGTGATCGCAGCGCGAACGAATGCGATGTCCGCTCAAGGCCCCGCCGCAAAGGGCGCAGCTGAGAACATCTTGTCCGGGACGCTAAAGTCGCTCTTTGCTCTCTCCGAGGCGTACCCACAACTCCAGGCGGCGGACGGATTCCGCGACCTGCAGAACACCCTGAGTGAGATCGAAGACACGCTGGCGCAGGCCCGCCGCTACTACAACGCGGTCGTTCGGGACTTCAATACTAAGACTCAGACGTTCCCAAGCGTCGTCATCGCCAAGTCGTTTGGGTTCATCCAACGCGAGTTCTTCGAAATCGAGGAAGCGGCAAAGGCTGTCCCCACCGTCGATTTCAATAGTTGATGATGGGTGACCGGCGCACGGGTCTGACAATCACGGCCCTGGGCGGGCCCCTGAGGCCATTCCTCTGTGGTCTCGTCCTTGCGGTCCTTCTTTCCTTGGCGGGAAGCAACGCATCGGCACAGAAACGCAGCATGGTGGTGGAGCGCTTCGACGCCACAATCCAAGTCGAAGAGAACGGATGGATCGACGTGCGCGAAGAGATCCAAGTGCGTTTCACTGGGTCGTGGAACGGGATCTTCCGGAATATTCCGGTCGAATACCGAACACCGCAGGGTTTTTCGTACAAGCTCTGGCTCGACGATGTGTCCGTGACGGGAATGGACGCAGTGCCGCTGGAGTACTGGAACAAGCGCGAGCGGCACTACCGCCAGCTGAAGATCCGAGTCCCAGGTGCCAATGATGCCGTAAGGACGGTGGTCATCCGGTATCGAGTACCCAATGGCCTCAAGTATTGGGACGAGTACGAGGAACTCTATTGGAATGTCACCGGGGACGAATGGGACGTCCCAATCCAGGCGGCGACGGCCACTATTCTGCTTCCGGAAGGGCTGGATGGCCTTCGCACGGCGTCGTGGACCGGTGGATACGGCTCGACGGAGAACGAAGCGAGTGTCTCAGAAATAGAAGGTGGATTCTATTTGGAGTCGAGCCGGGAGCTTAATTTTCGAGAAGGAATGACTGTAGCGATCGCGTGGAACCCGGGCGTATTGAGTCGGCCCACGGCTTTCAGGGTCGTTGGGTCGTTCCTACGTGCGAACTGGCTACTGTTTCTGCCCCTTCTTAGCCTAGGCTTGATGTGGCGTGTGTGGTACACCCGCGGCAGAGACCCGCGCCGGCTGCCCATCGCGCCTCAATATTCACCCCCGGATGATCTCACGCCTGCCCAGGCCGGGACCTTGGTCGACAATCGCCCTGACATGCGAGACATCACCGCGTCCTTGGTCGATCTTGCCGTGAGGGGGTATCTCCGGATTGAAGAGGTGGAGAACTCCGGACTCAAGAAGTGGTTCAAGAGCACGGACTACCTGATCGTTTCGCTGAAGGACACCGAAGCGCGTAGCGGGCTTCATCGACATGAGCAGGAGATTCTTCGTGGGGTTTTTGCAGGCGGAGAGGAACCTGTCCTGCTCTCATCACTCGAGGCGGAGTTTTACACACACCTGCCTTCCATCAAATCAGCACTTTTCGAAGAGCTCTTGGAGCGGGCCTACTATAACAAGCGCCCAGACAAGGTCTTCCAAGGATATTTGGCTCTCGGGGCCGTGGTCCTGGTTGTAGGCATAGCCGGCGGCATTCCGCTTTCGGGCTTTCTCCAAATGTCCGTTCTCTCCGCGATCGTGGGGGCGGTGGGAAGTGCACTGCCGATTATGATTTTCGGGATTTGGATGCCCGCCCGAACGGGCAAAGGAGCCAGGGCATTCGAACACGTCCTCGGATTCGAGGAGTTTTTGGATCGAGTGGAGTCAGATCGATACGAGAGGATCGAGAAGACGCCCGAGATGTTCGAACGATACCTCCCGTATGCCATGGCTTTCGGTGTGGAAAAGCACTGGGCCAAGGCATTCGAGGGGATGTTCACCGAGCCACCCGACTGGTATCACGGAAGGTGGGATTCCGGATTCCGGACCATTTATCTGACGGATAGCCTCGGGAGCATGAGTTCTGCAGCCGGTACCGCAATGGCGACAGGGCCGCGGTCCACTGACGGATCGGGCTTCAGCAGCGGAGGGGGTTTCTCCGGAGGTGGCGGCTTCTCTGGTGGGGGTTTTGGAGGAGGTGGTGGCGGGGGTTGGTAGGAGGTACGGCTCACAGGGAGCGGACGGCGAGGATTCACACCGAATCCGTCGTGCCGCCGTGGAGCATGGGTAACTAAGACCAAGCTGGTCTATGCTGGCGTTCGGTGACCGCGTCAGCCCTGAAAGACAGGAGGCCCCGTCCGGTGAATCCGGGCGGGGCCTCTTGCCAGCATGTGCCGCCCAGATCGGCCGGCGACTGCACCTCACGGGCTACAGCAAAATCGCGGTCGGCTCCTCGAGCATGCCCTTGAGCGTCTGCAGAAAACGAGAACCCTGCGCGCCATCAATGACCCGGTGATCACAGCTCATTGTGATTCGCATGCGCGGGCGCACCATGACCTGCCCGTCCACGACGACTGGAGTATCCTCGATTCCGCCAACGGCCAGGATCCCAGCCTCAGGCGGATTGATGATTGCCGTGAACTCGTGGATCCCAAACATCCCGAGGTTCGATATCGAGAACGTCGAGCCGGTGTATTCCTCGGCCTGCAGCTTCTTCTCACGAGCCCTGCCCGCGAGTTCACGCACCTCTGTGCTGATCTGAACAAGTCCCTTGGCATGGGCATTCCTGACCACCGGAGTGATCAAACCGTCTTCGATCGCAACAGCTACAGCGAGGTGCACGCTGTTGTAGCGACGGATGAATCCGTCATGCCACTGGGCGTTGCAATTCGGATGCTGTCGTAGAGCAGCCGCTGTGGCTTTGAGAACGATGTCGTTGATCGAGATTTTCATCCCGTCCTTCTCGAGCATGCCGTTGATGCTCTTCCGCGCTTCCATCACCCGGCCCATGTCGATGTCCATGGTGAGGTAGAAGGTCGGAACTGGACCAATCGAGGTGACGAGGCGCTTGGCGATCGTCTTCCGCATTTGTGAAACGGGGATGTCCTCGAACTCAACGCCGTCAGAAGCCCACGTGGCCGGAGCGGCCACGGGAGCAGCGATACCCGAAGACTTCGCAGCCTCCACGTCACGCTTCACGATACGTCCGCCCGGGCCTGAACCAGAAACACGTGCGATATCGACACCCATCTCTTCAGCAAGCCGCTTCGCGAGAGGCGAGGCCTTCACACGCCCACTCGTTGCCACGGGCGCAACAGCTTCCTGCGCCGGTGGAGCAGGGGTCGCTGCCGGAGCGACTGGGGCCGCGGCGGGTGCAGGCGCAGCAACGGCCGGTTCTGCGGAAGCCTCGGCGGCCGGGGAAGCACTACCACTCGCCCCCTGGATCCCAGAAGTGTCTTCGTCAGCAGGGGCGATCACTCCGATGACAGCTCCGACTTCAGCCACGCCTCCCGCGTCCAAGAAGATCTTCCGCAGGATCCCATCGCCACGGGCAATAAGCTCCATGGTCGCCTTGTCGGTTTCGATCTCAGCAATGACGTCGCCATTCCTGATCTCGTCGCCTTCCGCCTTGAGCCACTGCACGAGCTGTCCTTCCTCCATGGTCGGAGAAAGCGCTTCCATATAGACCTTAGTCGCCATCTATCTCTCTCCGCTCAGCGGTAGAGAACTTTGAGACAAGCCGCGACAACCCGGTCGGCATTCGGCTTGGCTAAGTTCTCGAGGTTCTTCGCGTACGGCATTGGAATGTCCGCCTGAGTAACCCGCAGGATCGGTGCGTCCAAGTGGTCAAAAGCCTCCTCCTGGATCATCGACACGATTTGTGCACCGGTTCCAGCATACGGCCATCCCTCTTCCAAATACACAACACGGTTCGTCTTGGCCACCGTCGCGAGAATCGCGTCCATGTCCAAGGGACGAATCGTGCGCAAGTCGAGGACGTCAGCATGAATCCCGTCCTTCTCCAAATTGCCGGCAGCCTGAAGCGCCACATGGACCATCTTGCCGTGCGTAATGATCGAGACGTCTCCGCCTTCGTGCTTCAAGTCGGCGACCCCGAGCGGGATGATGAAGTCATCATCCTCCGGCACCTCACCCTTTAAGTTGTAGAGCAACTCACCTTCCATGAACGCGACGGGATCTTCGTCTCGGATCGAGGCCTTCAGCAGCCCCTTCGCGTCCGCAGGCGTCGCGGGCGTAACCACCTTACAGCCCGGAGCATGCGAGTAGTACGTCTCACAGGCCTGGCTGTGCTGCGCGGACAACTGGAGCGCTGCTCCGGTAGGTCCGCGGAACACGAGAGGCATCGGAAACTGCCCCTCGGACATGTAGTGCATCTTCGCGGCACTGTTGATGACCTGGTCAATCGCCAGGAACGCGAAGTTGAACGTCATGAACTCGACTACCGGGCGAAGGCCGGCCATTGCGGCGCCCACACATAAGCCTGTGAAGCCCAACTCGCTGATCGGCGAGTCCACCATCCGCATGTCACCGAACTCCTCAAGCAGCCCCTTGGACACCTTGTAGGCGCCGTCGTACTGAGCCACTTCTTCGCCCATCATGAAGACGTCTGGGTCGCGCACCATCTCTTCCCGAAGCGCTTCGTTGAGCGCATCGCGGTAGGTAAGGATGGCCATGGTTACTCCTCCCCTCGGCCATCAAAGAAGAGACGGCCGTTCGCGTTGATTTCGGCCCAAACGTTGGCATACAGCTGGGACGGATCCGGTAGCGGAGACGCCTCAGCGAAGTCCGCCGCACCCTGGGAGATCTGTCGCGCTTCAGCGTCCATCGCCTCAAGACCTTCTTGATCCATGTGTCCCGCCGCAAAGAGGTGATCCCGGAGAATCGTGATGGGATCGTTCTCTTCCTTCTTCTTCTCGACTTCAGCTGTGGGCCGGTACGTCCCCGACACAGGGTCGGACATTGAGTGGCCACGGAATCGGTACGTCTTGAGGTCCACAAAACGGGGACCGCCGCCGCCGCGGACCTCCTCAGCGAGGTCACGGAAATGGGCGTACGTCGCGAGCACGTCCTGACCGTCGACCGAACTGGATGGAATCCCGTGAGGCACCGCCTTGCTTGCCATGTCGGTCTTCGACACGCGGCTGAACGCCGTACCCATTCCGTATCCGTTGTTCTCAACGACATAGATGGCCGGAAGCTCCCACACGGCCGCCATGTTGAGTGCCTCGTGAAATCCGCCCTGATTCACGGCAGCGTCACCCATGTAGACAATGACAACGCTGTCTTCTTTACGGTATTTGATCTTCCAGGCGATACCGGTCGCGAGAGGCACCTGTCCACCCACAATGCCGTGCCCGCCCATAAAGCGAGTCGCGGCATTGAAGATGTGCATGGAGCCACCCTTACCACCGGAGGCCCCGTCGGCACGACCGTAGAGCTCGGCCATGACCGCATTGGGCTCTACACCCTTGGCGATGGCCTGTGTGTGCTCGCGGTAAGCGCTCATCACATAGTCGTCGTCACGCAGCGGCTTGATGCTACCGACGCAGGCGCCTTCTTGCCCGATGTGTAGATGGCAGAAGCCACCGATTTTCCCGATCGCATAGGCCTCTTCGACCTTCTCTTCGAAGCGGCGGTAAAGGAGCATGTTGCGAATCATGTCGAGCGCGAGCTCCGGGCTCACGCCGTGCTCTTTAAACACGTCGACCTTCTTCGTGCTCTTCTTTTTAGATTTTGTCTTAGTCTCGGCCATCTCAGGCTCCACTTACGGGTCGGCCAGGACGGCCGAGCTCGAGTTGAACGAGGTCTAGTCTGACTTCTCCAGGCGCCGGAATATCAGCTTCTAGCACACTCTGAATTTTACCAGGGCCGCCTGCTTCCACTTCACGGGCCTGTTCCTTCGCGTGGTAGCTAGAACGGACGAGCGGGCCCGACTCGACGTGCTTAAATCCGAACTCCTCTTCCCCAATACGTTTGAGCTCAGCGAACTCGTCCGGAGTTACCCAACGCGCGACGGGAATATGCATCGCTGAAGGCCGCAGATACTGGCCCAGCGTCAGAATATCGACGGCCGCTTCTCGCAGATCAGCCATCGCCTGCTTAATCTCGTCGAGCGTCTCTCCCATGCCCAGGATGATTCCAGTCTTCGTGAGCATCGTCGGGTCCAACTTCTTCACCGCACCCAGGAACGAGATCGAGCGCCAATACCGACCACCCGGACGCACCTCCGGGTGAAGGCGGTCGACGGTTTCCAAGTTGTGCCCAAGGATCGCGGGCTTCGCATCAACTACGACCTTGAGTGCGTCTTCGTCGCCCTTGAAGTCGGGGATCAAGACCTCGACCGAGCAGCCAGGAACAGCTTCGTGGACCCGGTTGATCGTATCCGCATAGATAAAGGCACCGCCGTCAGGCAGCTCGTCACGATTCACGCTCGTGATCACAACGTGCTCGAGCTCCATGGCCACGACCGACTGCGCCACACGGCGCGGCTCGTCGGTGTCGAGCATAGTCGGCATGCCGTGGGCGACTCCGCAGTACTTGCAGGAGCGTGTGCAGACGTCTCCCAAGATCATGAACGTCGCCGTGCCGGCCTCCCAGCACTCCCCGATGTTCGGGCACGACGCTTCTTCACACACCGTATGCAGACTCTCGCTCCGCATCATCTTCTGCAGACGGAGGTAGTTCTCACCACCGGGCGAGCGGACTTTTAGCCACGACGGCTTCCGCGACCGAATATCGATCGTTTCCAGGCCCTTATGGGCCGGAATATCAGATTTACCCTTCGGCTTCACGATACCGGTGTTCTTCCCGGTAGGCGCGTAGCCGTATGGCGTGTCCGGCGCGGTCTTTAGTGACATCGATACTCCAGCCGTGTCGCTAGATACGGTGGCGGGCCGTATCGGGCAGACGACGCAGCGTCTTTAGACAGAAGAGCTCCCCGGAGACCTCTAGCGTGTCTGCTCGTAAACAAACGTCGCAGACCCTTGTGGGGGAGCCAGAAAAGGTAGCCGAAACGGGGCTTTTACTACAAGACAGGGCGGATATGCGGCCCCTAGAGACCCACCCCCATCCCTTGGAGCAAATAGGCGACGCTGAACCCCATATATGTACCCACCGCATACCCCAATAGCCCAACAATGACACCCGGAAGGATGAATCCAGGCCACCCACGGGAAACCGCAACAGCCAGCGCACTCGAAGGGCCACCCACCGCCGCCTGGGACGCCACCGCGAGCGTGCCGACATCGATGCGCGCCAGTCGGCCGACTCCGAACACGAAGAGTCCGTGCACGGCCACCACGACGACCGTGTAGTAGAAAACCTCCAACCCTACTGCCAAGATCTCCGACACTCTGGACCAAGCACCGATCACAACGAAGAAGAAGTGAAGTGCCAGCGTGCCCAACTGGAGCGCACCCTCTGGCTTGGTGAACCACCGGGTGTGCCCGACGATCAAGGCAAACGTGGTCAGCCACAGCACGGAAGGGATGCCGCCCATCCAACCAGGAATCGAGCCACTCTCCGCCAACCAGCCGAGCAGTCCGGCAGCACCTTCAGCTGCTGCGAGCAAGATGATTCCAAGCGCCATCAGCTTGGCTAAATCCAACGTCGACAAGGACGCCTTCACGAAGAAGGGATGATGCTCTTCCTTGGGGGCGCCGGACTTCACACCATCGGCGTGCGCCATGGCCGCTTTCGGAACCGGTGGGTAGAACTTCCCGATCCAAAGCGGGAGCATCAGCGTCGCCGCGAGCCACACCGCGGTCATCGTCGCGTCCGCAGCCGTGGCACCCGCAAAAAGAGCTGCGGGAAGTTCGAGTCCCCGGCCAACCGCAACGAAATTGAGCGATCCACCCGAGTAGGTACCTGTAAGCGTACCCGCCAGCCTCCAAGTATCAGCCCCGATCGCATCGGCGAAGACCAAGGCGCCAACAAAGGCGCCCAACGCCGTACCCATCACAGCGATTCCGAACGCGGCGACCATCCGAGGCCCCGCGAGCTTCAAGTCGCTCAGGTTCACGGCCAGAAGCAGCCAAGCGATTGCGACCATCGTGACCGGCCCCGCGATCGTGTCGTACACGGGTGAAGTCGCCGGAATGAGGCCCGCGTTGGACAGAATCGCGCCCACGATCAGAGCGAGAAGGGACGCTCCTATTTTGGAGAACGCGGGCACCTTCCAGTCCAACCAGAAGGCTAGTGCCGTGGCGCCAGCGATCAGTGCCGTGAGCGGAAGCGCGCCCTCGATCAACGGACTGCTCCTTGGTCTTCGGGGAGCTCGTCGGACTGCATTGCCTTTCGGCGTTGGTCGCGGCCAAGAATGTGATCACGCACTACTTCGGGATCGTCCGTGACACACATGAGGTCGAGATCTTCGTACGCGATCTTACCCTCCGCGGCCATGGTCCCCTTGAGCCAATCCAAGAGTCCACCCCAATATTCCGTCCCAAAAAGCACGACTGGGAAGTGACGTACCTTGTTGGTCTGGATGAGTGTCAACGATTCAAACAATTCGTCCATGGTCCCAAAGCCACCCGGGAAAATGACAAACGCTTGGGCGTACTTCACGAACATCGTCTTCCTAATGAAGAAGTATCGGAAATCGATCGAGACATCGACGTAGGAGTTCCCACTCTGCTCAAACGGCAGTTCGATGTTGCACCCCACAGACGTCGCACCCGATTCTTTAGCGCCCTTGTTGGCAGCCTCCATCATGCCCGGACCGCCACCCGTGATAATCGCGAATCCGGCTTCGCCTAGGAGTCGGGCAGTTTCAACGCACTTCTCATACATCGGGTCGTCACGATTGGTGCGTGCAGATCCGAAGATCGACACAGACGGGCCGAGCTCCGTCATCTCTTCGAAGCCCTCCACGAACTCACCCATAATCCGGAAGACACGCCAGGCGTCTCGCCCAATGGTCTCGAGTTCCTCGACGCTTTCGAGCAAGCGTTCATCTTCCGTCGTTCGATCATGCGGGAAGGGCACCGCGTGGTCGTTACTACGTCCGGGCTGCTTACTCATACGTCGTCTGCCTCAGTTGTGATCGCGGCTCCAGCGGCCTGCCCGCCCGAGCGCCTCGCGATGTCCGAATGGAGGGTCCCAACCCAACACCTCACGAATGCGGTTCGATTGATAGGGGTTGTCGTTGAGGACCAACCGCGCAACACGGGACAGCGGAAGGTGCTTCGCCCCAGGTGCCGAAATGCCGAGCGTCTCCATGACCAACGCCCCCCCCATCACGAGGGCCGCTGGGACCCTCACAAAGCTCGCTCGCTTGCCGAGCCCCTCGCTCAGATACCCAAGCAGTTCTCGTTGTGTGAGGGGGTGGTCCATCCCGATGTCATAGGTCGCACCACCCTCACCTGCCTCGAGGACCAAACGAATCGCAACCGCCACATTGCCCGCGTAGACCGCGGGAATCGTGTTCACTCCCCCTCCGGGCAACGGCACGACCGGAACTCTCAGGATCTTCCGCAAACCCGGAATCATGAGTCGGTCTCGCTCACCGTATACCGCACAGGGCCTCACGATGGATACCGGAAGACCACGTGCTGCTTCGATGCCACGCGCCACGTCTTCGGCCTCGCGTTTCGACCTGGCATACAGATCGCTCGCAGCGATATCGGAATCGATCGGCGAGTCCTCGCTGACCGGTCCGTCAACGGACCCATAGACCGCAACCGACGACACATGGACAGCATGGCCGATGCCCGCCATCGAACTCGCGGACAGGACATTTCGTGTGCCATCGACGTTGACGGCGCGAATCTTCGGCCACGCTCCTCCGGCGTAGACCAACGCTGCACTGTGGACCACATGGGTGCAGCCATCCATCAGAGGGACAAGTGTCCCAGGGTCGTCGCGAACGTCACCCTCAACGAGTTCACACTCCTGCTCCTGCAAAAAGAGCGTGTCCGCCTCGCGACGATGGAGCGCTACGACCTCGTGGCCCGAACGGCGAAGCTCCTCGGCCAAATGAGTGCCGAGGAGCCCTGTACCGCCCGTCAAAAAGACGCGCACTTCGTCGTGTCACTCCAGACAGGCCTAGCGGCCTGCCAGGAACGCCTCAGCGGTAGCCTTCAGAGCGTTGGTAATGCCCGAATGGTCCAAATATTCGGGAAGTGCATCCGCCATCTGCGCGTCGTAGACGTCCACGATGTGCTGGTAATGCGTGTGGGCGAGGTCCGGATCGCCAGACTCATTCGCTGCCGCCGCCGCTGCTGATAGCCCCAACAGGTGATCCGGATTCAGTCCCAAAATCAGCCCAGCTGTGGCCAACGCTTCGTCTAGCCGGAAGGCCGTTCGTTGAAGTAGCGAAAGGTGGAATAGGCCGTCGGCATCGAGAGGTTGAGCGATCACATATGCATCGATCGCCATCGGCAGAAACGCATTCGCTTCAGTGGAATCCCCCGCAGAGATGGACGTCATGACCCGATTAAAGAGCCGCTCTGCCGCCTGCAGCGGCGTCATCGAGCTCAGATCCACCGCCGACGCACCCGTTGCGACGCCAGTCGCGGGTACGCCTTGCACTTGCTCCGGTTGGGCATCCGGTCGGATCGCCTGAACACCGACCACGACGATCAGTCCGAACAGCGCAAGGCCGGCAATCCACCAAGGAAGGTTTTGCCCCCCCACGGTAGCGACAACTGCGGCCTTATGTTCTGAGCCGCTCCCACCCGGAGCCTTGTTGCCACACTGATTACAAAACTTGGTACTCGCTGAGAGTTTGGACCCACACTGGTTGCAAAAGCGGCCGCCCAGCTTGGTGCCACAGTTTTGGCAAAAATTGCCTGTCGCAGCCTTTCCGCAGCTAGGACAGAACGGCTTGCCCCCCGCGGCCATACCGTCGGACTTGGTCATTTACGAATCGCGTTGAAGAGGAGCGGCCATGTCACAACAGTCTGCGCACGGTAGTTCGGCTGGAACCCGAACAAGACAACCGACCCCTCGCCAATGTCGGCTTCCAAAATCGCGGGCTCACCCTGGATGTAGTCCCCGCCCAGGACCCAACCGGAGAGAAGCGGGTCCCCCGACCCGTACCGCGCTGCGACTCGTACTCGCGGATCGTCTACGTCAAAGGCCATGCTACTGCGCCAGTACCAGGACGAGACCTCACTGCTCATGCCTTCGTTGATCTCAGAGGCCCCATCGAGTTCGAGGCGCAGAATCGAGCCCGGGATATAGAAGTCCGTGTTGGACAGACCTGCCGTAGCGTTGGAGACCTCTAGGTCAAAGAGGTCCGAGACGAATCCCGTCGCTGCCTCGATGGCGATGACGCGTCCTCCGTTCTCCACGAACGCCTGGACTTCAGCAACGCCTTGTTCACCTAAGCCGCCTGTGTACTCAAGAGGAAGCTGGCCTTCACGATACCCCGACGTGATCGAGTTCGGGCTCTGGGCCTGGAAGATCAGAACGTCGTAGTCCTGGAGGTCGCCACCCCTGATGTTCGCGTCGTGCAGCGTGTCGTACTGCATTTCGTATTGATCGAAGACCCAACGCTGCCATCCAGCCGGCATCGGCTCCTGCCAAGACTTGTACATCGCCACACGAGGGGCGTCCGAACCCGACAAATGGTCTGGGAGTTGGAAGTCGAAATCTGGCGCGTCAATCGGATCGGACAGGCCCACCCCGATGTCTCCATCGATTGCGACGGTTTCGAAATCGAACAGATAGCCGAAGGTGTGTGCGGTCACGTCATAGGGCCGCAGCGGCGGGCCACCCGGATATTCGCGGAGGTCCGGGTAATGCTGGATCTCGAACATCGAATTCGCAAAGCCTGCCCAAGGCTGGTTCATCGGGACCACATAACTGCCTGCTGGAAAAGTCATGCCGTCGATAGTGAACGCACCCTCGGACGCATGGACCTCGACGTCAGCGAGAACCAAAGAACGGAGTGCGTACTGCACGCCGGTCTGGTTCTCCTGCCCGCCCGGGATGATCCAAGCGTCAGGCCATTCGTCCCACTTCTCCACCGCACGGTCGGTCACGCCATGGAAGTTCTCCAACCAGTAGCGGCGGTTCTTCGCAGCGTTGGTCAGGAGCGCCATCGCGCCCGAGAACTGATACTCGGTGATGTCAGGGAGACCCCAGTCGCCACCTTTCCACGGATTCGGAAAATTCCACGACCTCTTGCTCGCATCAAATCCGCGCCCCGGGCCGAGCTGGTCCGGAGAAATCGTGATCGGCGTGGCAAGGCGAGCCGACGCTGTCTCCGAGAGGATCCTCGCTGAACCGTGGTAATGCATGTACGCACGAGCCGGCGTGAAGGCATCGTACTGAGCGTTGATCACGACACCGGCCTTTCCCTGCGAAGTCACCTCTGCAGCCATGTACGCGCCTAGCTGGTTCACTGCCGTCGTTAGAGCCGGGTCGATGTTCGGCTCCCAAGGCTCGATGTAAGGCGGGAAAAAGATGCGAGCACCTGTCGCGCCCATTTGGTGGATGTCGTGAACGATCTGAGGGTGCCAACTGTTCTGTGCTGCCACGGTCATGATGGTCTCGTTCTGCGTGAACGCATACCAGTCACGGTTGTTGTCGTGCCCCACGTAGAACTGGTACAGCCACGGCATGGGCGCGGCTTCGAATTCCGTGCCCACGTGCTCGTTGTACCAATTCGCAACCCACTGCAGTCCGTCCGGATTCAACGAGGGGATTTGCAGGAAGATCACGTTGTCCAAGATCTCCTGGACCTTCTCGTCGTTTGACGACGCCATATGGTAGGCCAAACGCGCTGCGGACTGGCTGCCGCCAACCTCTGTGGCGTGAATCCCGTGGGTAATCATCACCACAGCCTTGCCCATATCGAGCAGCCGTTCGAGCTCTGCCTCTCCCGAGATCGTCCGGGGATCCGCAAGCTTCATTTGGATCTCGCGGAGCTCGTCGAGCCGGGCATGGTTCTCCGGGCTTGTGATTGTCAGCATCACAAACGGATTCCCCGACACCGTCTCGCCTAGAGACTCGTAGGACACCCTAGAGCTGGATGACGCCAAGTCCTGGTAGTAATTGGTGAGCTGATCCCAGTTCGCGAGGCTCCGGTCCTCCCCGATGTCGAACCCGAAATGGTCGCGCGGAGTAGGAACGCTCTGAGCGGCTAGCGCTGGGACAACGAGGGCCAAGACTGCGAAGGCCGAAATGAGGCGGCGAATCATCGAAACTCCTTAATGAGCCACGCTGCAGAATTCTCAGCAGCAGCGAGACGGAATGTGCGGTGTCCGGATACGGTACCGCTGCTCTGATGGAGCGGCAACGGATCCAGAAGACTACCCGGCCACTCGGCCGCGCGGGTGCTCTGTTCACGTTTCTCGACGCGTTGTCGACGACGGCAGCCGCCAGCCAAGACACAACGCCTCCAGATACCGACACGGATGCGGGGGTTGAGGCATTGGTGACTCGGTCATGTTCGGCGAGACATCGCACCGCGGAGGGCATTGAGAGCTATGAAGGCACGCTTCACCAGCGGATGTTCGTCGGGCTGACCGCACTCAGCTTCCGACGCGAACGGGGCCTCTTGGAGCACGAGCGCATCGCCAACATTCGTTGGTCGGCTGACCGATCACGCGTGAGCCAGTGGATAGGGATGCGGTCGGCCATCCCCATCGCGGGCTTGGACACAGGGAAGTCGGGCGAATATCCAGCCGTACGGATCGGATACTCCGACAGCGCTGGATGTATCAGCGCTGGCACCGGGCCAGACGAGGAGCTCGCCGAGGCCATGGCTACGGACCTCTTGATAGAGGCCGGGCCTATTGGGGCGCCCGCGGCGAGTTGGCTCCGGGATTGGCTGCCGCGCGCCTGGGCATCTTCTCCGATCTGGGGTGGGTTGGCGAACGTGAAGCGTGTTTCTTCGATGACTCCCTCGCCTCCGTCGGGATAGGGCCTTCGCTCTTGGATGGACTGGTCCGAGCTGACCTGGCGCGCGCCGTGCGTGGCGGGACCGATGGGAAGGTGCACCTATACCTCGACAGTTTGTTCTAGCCAAATGACTCGCCGCTGTTGTCTTAACGGGGCTTCGACGTATACCGTTTCGGTCCTAAGAATTCGTTCGGAGGTGGAGATCGTGCGTCGCCCTGTTTTACTGCTGGTTCTCGCAATTGTCGCGGGATGTGAATCGACCTCGTCCGATTTCCCCCTGCTCGACGGCGGCGAGATCGAACAGCACATGAGGATACTCTCATCCGACGAATTCCTTGGCCGTGGCCCGGGCCACCCAGGTGGCGACATGGCGGCCGAGTACATCGGTGCTCAGTTCGCCTCTTGGGGACTCGACGCACCGGATGGGTCTCACTTCCAAGCGGTGCCGATGGTCGGAACCACAACCGATCCCGCGAGTGTGTCGCTCAGCTTCCGGGGCCCGGACGGCGAAGTGACGCCTGCCTACATGGACGACTTCGTTTTGAATGCGGGGGACCCTGTAGCAGAGGGTGCGGGGGGCAGCGCCGAATTGATTTTCGTGGGATACGGCATCAACGCTCCGGAGAACGACTGGAACGACTTCGCGGGCGTCGATGTCGCGGGGAAGTACATCATGATCCTCGTGAACGACCCGCCGGCCCCTGCCGCCGAAGCCGATCTCTTCGGTGGTCCTGCCATGACGTACTACGGCCGGTGGACCTATAAGTATGAAGAAGCCGCCCGTCAGGGCGCACTTGGGGCGATCATCGTGCATGACACGGAGCCGGCAGGATACCCGTGGAGCGTCGTTCGTGGGGGTTGGTCCGGCGAACAGTTCGCCCTCCCGCCGGATCCGTCGGGTCCCACCCCAGCGGGCATGGTTGGGTGGGTATCGCTGGACGTCGCCGCCGAGGCCCTTGCGGCCGCGGATTTGGACTTTGAGGACCTCATGGCCCAGGCCGCTGATCGCGACTTTGCTGCCGTCGAAACCGGAGTCATCGTGACGGCGACTGTGGAAAGCGATGTCCGAGAGGTTGAGACCATGAACGTCGTCGGAGTCGTTGCCGGGGCTGCTCGCCCAGACGAGTACATCACCGTCTCAGCGCACTACGACCACTTTGGAGTCGGGGAAGCGATCGACGGTGATTCGATCTATAACGGCGCTTATGACAATGCGTCAGGGACCGCGATGCTGCTGTCGCTGGCTCATACGATTTCCAACATGCCGACTGCTCCCGATCGGTCGATCGTTTTCATCGCGACAGCCGCCGAAGAACAAGGCCTCTTGGGAGCGCAGTGGTATGCCCAGACCCCTCTCTTCCCCTTGAGCCAGACGGTCGCGGAACTCAACGTCGACGGCGCCAATCTATGGGGCGAAACCGACGACATCATCGTACAGGGTGAGGAACGAAGTGAGTTGGGATTGTTCGTTCGTCCGCGGGCAGGAGAACTTCAGCTGACGCTCATGCCTGATGCTGAGCCAGAGAAAGGATTCTTCTTCCGCAGCGACCACTTCCCGTTCGCGAAGGCCGGTGTACCGTCTCTGTACTTCGAGCACGGACGGTCCTACCGCGGGCGGCCCGAGGGTTGGGGAAATGACGTTCAGGCTGCCTATACAGCGAACCACTACCACGCCCCATCGGATGAGTACAGCGAGGATTTCGTGTTCGATGGCGCGGTGCAGCAGGGCGCCCTCGTCACCTCAGTGCTCTTGGATATCGCTGGCAGCGACTTATGGCCGAATTGGCATCCGGGTCAGGAATTCAAGGCTGCCCGCGATGCCATGATGGGGGGCCGGTAACTAAAGCCCGGTCGGCTGGTCCACGAAATGCCAGGGAAGGTCGAATCGCTCTTCTAGGTGCGTAGCCAAAGCTCGGACGCCGAAGGTCTCGGTCGCATAGTGGCCTCCAAAGAATACGTTGAGCCCGAGTTCCACCGCATCGAAGTGGCTGTGGTGTGAGCCCTCACCGGTAATAAGAGCGTCGAGCCCAGCCGTAACCGCATCAGGGATGAATGAGGCCCCGCCCCCTGTCACCACACCCACTCGCTCGATGGCCTCAGGCCCGCCAGAAATGACGTGCACGGGCCCGGCTAGGACTCCCTCGAGCGTTGTCGCCAACGCGTCCCGAGTAGCCGGGGCATCCAAGGTGCCCCACCAACCCACTTCTTGCCCTTGGTACACGCCGAATTGTCCTTGTAGACCGAGCCCGAGGGCCCGTCCTAGAAGTGCGCTATTTCCCACCTCTGCGTGCGTATCCAAGGGCAGGTGGCAGCTGAACAACGCAATCCCGGCGTCCATCAGCGCCCTTACCTTGCGGAAATGACGTCCGGTAAGGGGTTCGAGTCCGCCCCAGAATAGGCCGTGATGCACAATCATGAGGTCGGCGCCGAGTTCCACAGCCGCGGAGATAGAAGCCTCTGAAGTGTCGACCGCCGCAACAATTCGGGTGACCTCCTCCGGTCCGGCGACCTGAAGGCCGTTCAGCGCGTTCCCGTAGTCGGGATGATCGGCGATCCCAAGGTAGGCATCCAAATACTGGAGGATGGATTCTAATTTCACCGTCGACCCCCAAACAAGCCGGATTCAGCTCGTGGACAAGATGTGGAAAACTCGTTCTCAGTCAGTATGTCGCTACATGGATTACCGAACGACCTACCACAGAAGCGTTGCAGCACCAACGATTTTTGCCCCGACCCTAGCAAGGGCGACCGACTTCCAACGCCCGAAGATACTCTGGGGAAAAATATGTTTATCGGTTGACGCGTCACTCGTTGGATAGCCCTTCAACTGGAGTCGGAGCCCCTGAGCGCCCAGTGGAATCGCCCATATGGACCGTCCCGTTGAAAATCGCGCCTTCCTCGAGCTGCAGTCGGCGCGCTCTCACGTCCCCTTCAATTCGGCTGGTTGCCTGGAGTTCAAGCCGCGAATCGGCGACTAACGTCCCGTTCACTGTCCCCGATATAACGGCGTCCTGTGTGGCAATATCTCCAGAGACTACACCGTCCTTACCTACTACAACGGCTTTTCCAGCCCGAACACTCCCCTCGACCATGCCCTCGATCCGGATGGTGCCGTCGGTTTCACAGTCCCCGACGACCCTCATGCCTGGGCCGATGAGCGAAATCACTGATTCGGGTGGTGCTCCGTTTCCGCCTCGGTCGCGTGCCATCTAGTACCTCAAAGATCTGATTGGAATGAGAAGTTAGCTGTGCCTGACAATCCACACTACGCAGGTTGCTGCACCATCGTCAGAGGATCGACCGCGTCGCCGTCGAGCAGGATTTCGAAGTGTAGGTGGGGTGCCGTTGACCTGCCCGTGGACCCGGTTAAGGCAATGACCTCACGGGCTCGGACCTTTTGGCCCCGGACGACTAGATGCGCGGACGCGTGTGCATAGAGAGAGGTGAAGCCCTCTCCGTGGTCAATGACTACAAATCGCCCGTATACGTCGTCCTCCCCAACGTCAACGACAGTTCCTCCGCCGGCGGCTCTTATATACGAGTCACTCGGGACTGCAATATCCAGGCCCGGGTGCTCACCATCCGCGCCCTCCATGAGCGCTTGGGTAATGAACCCTCGTTCTGCGAGAGGCCACATGTCCGGACGCGAGGCTCCAGTACCGGGAAGGGTTTCCGCGCCTTGCCCGCGGCGGGAGCCGGTAGCGGGGGGCAGCCAGACGTCGAATGAAGTTCCATCCACAGAGCGCCCGAACAAAGCCCGAATTTCGCCATATTTGGCTTCGATTTCTTCCAGCTGCCGGCCCAGCATTTGAACGCGTACGCGGTCACCGCGGGTCGCTTCGAGCTCCAGTTCGAGATCCGCGACGCGTGAGGCGCGCGCAGCGAGGTACCACCAACTTCCGGCCATGACCATAAGCGCGAGAGCGACTACCGAGCCTCCGGCTGCCACGACCCGAAGCCACCTGTACGGAATGTGGAGGGTGCGGCTGTCGCGGCCCCCGTCGGGGACCACCATGATGGTGAGCTTCCGCGGGCCCTTTGCACTCATTCGACGATTTCTGAGACCGACTTCCCCATCATCATCTCGAAGATCCGCTCGAAATCGTCAGGTCCGTGGTATTTGACTTCGATGCTACCCTTTCCGCCGCGGCCTTGTTTGATTGCTACCCGAGTTGAGAAGCGATCACGGATCGAATCCTGTAGCGCCTGAAGGGTCGGGTCGACTGCCTTCGTTTTCGAGGGTCTCACCGGTGCTCCGAGACTCTTGGCCCTCCGCTCGACTTCACGCACTGACCATCCTTCTTTCGCTGCAGTGCGGGCGAGTTCGGCCGCGCGCATGGGCTCAGCAACGGACAAGAGCGCCCGAGCGTGCCCCATGCTCAACGAACCACTCTCCACGAGCTTCCGTATCGAAGGCGGGAGTTTCAGAAGCCGGACTAAGTTGGCGACAGTGGAACGATCTTTCCCGACCGCCGTCGCAATTTCCGCTTGGGACATCCCGTACTGATCGCCCAACGCGACATACGCCTCTGCCTCCTCCATGGGGTTCAGAGCGGAACGTTGGAGATTCTCCACCAAGGCCAAAACAAGCAAAGTGTCGTCGGAGGCGTCGCGGACGACGACTGGAACTTTTTCCCACCCTAGGCCGGTGACCGCACGAAGACGTCGTTCTCCAGCAATAAGTTCAAAGCGATCCGATGACCCTGGGGCCGGACGCACCACTAGGGGCTGCAAGAGTCCGTTTTCACGAATAGAGCCCGCGAGATCTGAGAGCTCTTCCTCCGTAAACACACGCCTTGGCTGCACGGGGTTCGGGACAATCATCTTCACGGGCAGCTTGCTGATTTCGCTGGCCTCGACCTCGGGATCCATGTATTCACCAAGGAGGGCACCAAGTCCTTTTCCGAGCCGGTCGCGTCGCGTCATGATACAGCTCCCACACCTTCGTGTTTTTCAATCAGCTCTTGTGCCAACGCGAGATATGACTGCGCGCCAGTTGAGAGGACGTCGTAGAGAACGATCGGCTTCCCAAAACTCGGAGCTTCAGCCAGGCTGACGTTTCGTGGAATCGCCGTACGGTAGACCTTAGCCCCAAAATATTCTCGAGCCTCTGCCGCCACCTGTGTCGACAGGTTCAGGCGACGGTCATACATCGTGAGCAAGACTCCCTCAATATCCAGGTCCGGGTTGAGGCCTTTTTGGACCACTCGAACCGTGCCCAACAGCTGGCTCAATCCCTCAAGGGCGTAAAATTCGCACTGGATTGGAATCAACACCGAGTCCGCGGCGGTCAGCGTGTTCAACGTGAGGAGCCCAAGAGACGGAGGACAATCGACAAGTATGTACTCGTATTGGTCCCGCACGGTGTTAATAGCCTTGCGCAGGATCTTCTCTCGCTCAATCGCATGAACAAGTTCGATTTCCGCCCCGACGAGGTCCCGAGACGAAGTCACGATATCCAGGCAGGGAAAGTGCACATTCCGAACAATGCACTCTTCGATCGGTTTGTCCCCGATCAAGACATCATAAACGGTGTGAAGACTCTTTCGGTCCTCTACACCGAGGCCGCTCGTGGCATTTCCCTGTGGATCGATGTCCACCACCAGGGTCCTCTTCTCAGCAACAGCCAACGAGGCACCAAGGTTTATGGCAGTCGTGGTCTTCCCCACACCACCCTTTTGATTCGCAATCGCGATTACGTGCGACATTCGGTCCTTATTTAAGAGCTTAGAGATCCGGCTCATCCGAGTTCGGGCGAGCAATATACTCCCTCCGGCCCGCGCACGGAAAGCCGCGCACGGTTGACCAGAACACTGAGGTCCCTGAACTTTGGACGACGAGTGAAGACACCTAAGCATGAATCGGGCTCATTCGGCCCGAAACATGTAGGCCCGGGCTCTTCCGGGAGGAGAAAACATGGGGCTGCGGCGTACGGGATTAGTGGTAACGGCCCTCCTTCTGTTGACGGCATGCGGCGGCAGTGACTCATTCGGTCCCAACACTTCGCTGAGCGAATTCATCGGGGATTGGGAAGCAACGGCCCTGGTCCTCACCAGCCCGGTCACGGCAAGCGCCTCGGTCGACCTCATCGCCTTAGGCTCCACATTCAACCTCAACGTCCAACCCAGCGGCGCCTACACCGCCGTGCTCGTCGTTCAAGGCTTAGCCTCAACGGAGATCGGCACACTGAGTCGTTCAGGTGGAAACACAGTCGTGCTCGAGCGGACCTTCCCCACGGCATCGAAAGACATTTGTACGTACAGCTTCGAAGGGAATGATCGATTGATCCTCGGCGGGGACACGGAGTTCGACTTCAACCTCGACGGGACCCCGGACGAAGCATTATCTCACTTGGAGTTAGTACGCCGCCAGGACTGACCCCGCAGTCTTGTTTCACGTGAAACAAACAACACAAAACAACGTTCATGTTTCACGTGAAACAACCCGCGGCGACACCCATGGACTAGTCGGGCCGTGAGTCGCTCCTGGTAGCCCCAGCTTTTCGGGCTTCGAGCAGGAGGTTCTGCAGATCAGCCGGAGAAACACCGGAGATCCGCGCTGCCTGAGCGAGCGTCTCTGGACGCACCCGCGCCAACTTCTCGCGCGCCTCAAAAGACAATGTCTCCATTTCTAGATAGGGCAACTCATTGTCCAGCAACACGTTAGCTTGCTTTCTCAGTTTCTCGGCCCGCTGTCGTTCGCGAGCCACATAACCCTGGTATTTCAGCTCCACCTGTACCGCAGCCAAGGCGGCGCCCGAAGCTTTCGGCCTCTCCAGGTCCTCCGACGCATCCAACAGCAGGCTTGCCTCCACGCGGGGGCGTTTCAATAACTCGACCGCTCGAGTCGGTTCGTCGATCGGGGCTGAACCCGCGGCCTGCAGGACGTTGTTCACTCGGTCCGGCTTCAGTGTGGTCTTTTGAAACCAACTGAGCATGACCCGCTCCTCTTCTAGGCGTTCCTGCAGCGAAGCCTCCTGTGCGCTCGTCAGAAGACCGCGTTCGCGAGCCAATGGCCCGAGCCTTCCTGGGGCGTTGTCCTGGCGCAGGAGGAGACGAAATTCTGCACGTGACGTGAAGAGCCGATACGGCTCGTCCACCCCGCGTGTCACGAGGTCGTCGATCAGCACTCCGATGTATGCCTGATCTCTTTCGAGAACGAATGACCCCTCGCCGCGCACCTTAAGCGCAGCGTTTGCGCCGGCGATGACGCCCTGCCCCGCCGCCTCCTCATATCCGGTCGTGCCGTTAATCTGGCCTGCGAAGAACAGACCCGGCACATCCTTCAGCTCCAGCGTGTGGCGCAGCTGGTGAGGAGGGAAGTAGTCGTACTCAATCGCATATCCGGCCTTCGTCATCCGGACCTCCTCGAGACCCTGGATCGTGCGTAGAAATTCCAACTGAATTTCCGCTGGAAGCGAAGTCGATAGCCCATTCACGTAGAGCTCAGTCGTATAAAGGCCCTCTGGTTCCAAGAAGACTTGATGCCGCGGAGCGTTCGGGAATCGCACAACTTTATCTTCAATCGAGGGACAATACCTGGGTCCCCTTCCAGCAATTTCGCCACCATACAGCGCGGAGCTCTGTAGGTTATCCGCGACGACTTTTTTCAGACCGTCTTCAGCCCACGCGATCCAACACGGCAACTGTCGAGGAATGTCTTCGTTGGCATACGTCGAAAAACGGTAGTCCACATCATCACCGTCCTGACGTTCGAGCTTCGCGTAGTCCACACTTCGCCCGTCAATGCGTGGGGGCGTTCCGGTCTTGAATCGCGCGACCTCAAGGCCGATGCCCTCGAGCGACTCCGCCAGTTCCACAGAGGGAGCCTCGCCCGCGCGTCCCGCTCCGACACCCGCCTCACCCCCGACGTGAATCTTGCCTCGCAGGAACGTCCCAGTGGTGACAACAACCGCCCGCGCCTCAAACGATAATCCGCCACGTGTTCGGATCCCGCGGGCCCGGCCGTCCTCCATCAGCAGGTCGGCAACCAACGCCTGGAAGAGATCCAAATCCGGAAGTCCGTCCAACACACCTCGGACAGCTAATGGGTACAGAGCCCGATCACACTGTGCCCGCGGCCCCCACACCGCTGCGCCTTTGGACCTGTTCAGCATCCGGAATTGAATCCGAGACGCGTCGGTGGCCTGACCCATCACGCCCCCAAGGGCATCTACCTCACGAGCCACAACACCCTTGGCAACACCACCAATCGCAGGGTTACAACTCATTTGTCCGATTCGCGACAGATCGGGAGTCACAAGCAGTGTGGCGGCGCCCGCCCGCGCCGAAGCGGCAGCGGCTTCCGTACCTGCGTGACCGCCCCCAACGACGATTACGTCGTAGGAGGACCTCACTTCTTCTCGATGAGGAAGCGGTCCCATGAAATCGATTCGTCCGGCTGGACTACCTCCACTTTGCTCACCTGCGCCATCGGAGGCCCCGCCGCAAGAGCAAACTCAAACTGCTTCAGGTCAGCGGGCGCACCACCCGCATGCACCTCTACTACCCCGGACGGGAGATTTCTCACAAGACCACACAGTCCCAGGCGAAGGGCCACACGGCGAGTCCACCAGCGGAACCCCACGCCTTGAACCTTACCGTGAACGTGGAACCCGTGCATCTCAAAACTCTCTTCGATGACTTCAGTCATTTTCCGATACAGAACTCTCTAAAGACGACGTCGAGTATGTCCTCGACAGAAATGACCCCGAGGATTTCCTCGAGAGCGGTCTCCGCTGGTCGGAGATGTGTCGCAGCCACTTCCGGCGGCAAACCATCCCGGAGCGCGACCCCGAAACTAACGACCTCGTCCCTCGCTAGTTCCATGGCCCGCGCATGCCGCCTACGCGTCAGGACCGGAGCTTCCGGTTCCGCTTTCACGAGACCGCCGTACACAAGCGACGGCAGCACCTTCTTTACCGTGTCCAGTCCCGCGCCAGTGAGTGCCGATACGGAGACCTCGTGGACAACACCATCGACGTCCGGGCTCTCGGGAAGGACTCCCTCGCGCCGATCACTCTTCGTGCGCATCAAGACCACTGGCGCAGTAACACCATTGATGAAGGCTCGATCCTCATCAAGGAGCGGCTCGTCCGCCGGGACACAGAACAGCACGATATCCGCATCTCCTATATAGCGGTGAGCAACCTCGATGCCCAACTGCTCTACCTGCCCCTCGGATTCCCGGAGCCCAGCCGTGTCCACCAACCGAAACGGAAAGCTGCCGATCTGCACCACCGACTCGATGGCATCGCGGGTCGTGCCCGCCTCTTCCGTGACAATAGCTCGTTCGTGTCCGAGGAGTGCGTTATAGAGCGACGACTTCCCTGCGTTCGGCCGACCAGCCAGGACCGTCAGAGCCCCCTCTCGGAGGAGTTCACCTTCCGGGGCGGTCGCAAGAAGGTGCGACATACGATCGGTGAGATCGTCCGCGACCCGTGCGATATCGTGCACCGGCACAGGCGCATCATCTTCTTCGGGGAAATCGATATGGTGGACCAGCAGTGCTTCGAGCCGCACGATCTCCTCCCGCAACCGAGAGACCTGTTCTGACAGCCCACGGTCCAGTTGTCCCAATGCCGCACGGTGAAGTGCTCGGCTCTGCGCTTCGATCAGGTCCGCCACAGCCTCGGCCTGCACCAAATCCAGCTTACCGCGCAAGTAAGCGCGGCGGGTGAACTCCCCGGGCTCCGCACGTCTCGCGCCGGCCGCGAGGCACGCATCCAACACCATCTGCGGGATCAGGCGGCCGCCATGACACGACAGCTCGATAACATCCTCACCCGTGTAGCTTGCGGGCGCCGCGAACAAGGTCCCGACGGCCCGATCCAGTAGGGCCTCACTTTCCGGATCCCGAAGCTCCACCATTGTCGCATACCGCGGGACAAGATCCGGTTGGGACTCCGGCACGATCCGGCGAAAAACATCAACCGCGTCCGGCCCTGAGATGCGAATCACTGCCATCGCACCCATACCTGATGGGGTCGAAATCGCGGCAATCGTATCTACGTCGTGAGTCATCACGGGACGCCCACGCCGGGCAGCCTCCCCGGCGCGTGCGTCAGTCCTTCTTGGCCTTCGGAATGGGTTGACCCTTCATCTTTTTGCGCTCATTCGCAATCCATATCTGCTGCGGGAGCGTCGCGATATTAGCCGTCGCGTAATAGAGGTTCAATCCGCTCGCCAAGTTGAAGAAGATGAAGACCATCATTCCAGGCATGAGCCACATCATCATCTTCATCTGCGGATTCGGAGCATCGAGTGACTTGTAGCTCACGTACTGCATCAAGAACATCGACAGTCCCAAGAACACCGGAAGCAGGTAGAGCGGGTCCGGAGCCGACAGATCTGGCATCCAAAGGAATGGCACACCGCGCAGCTCAATCGTGTTCTGGAACACGAAGAAGAGCGCGATCAGCACCGGCCACGGAATGAGCATCGGGAGACAACCCGCCAACGGATTGAATCCATGCTCCTTATACAGCTTCATCATTTCCTTCTGAAGCTTCTCCGGCTGGTCCTTGTACTTCGTTTGGATCTCTTTCAGGAGCGGCTGGACGGCCATGTTCCGTAGCTGCGCCTTCATGGCTTTGTGGTTCAACGGGAACAACACGACCCGCATCATCACCCCGAAGATGATGAGGACCCATCCATACCCTAGCGACAAAGTGCCGTGCAGGTATGTGAGGATCTTCATGATCACGGACACGAATGGACGTACGATCGGTCGGAAGAACTTCCAGCCGTACGGGTTCACTTCCTCCATGCCCTGCCCAAGCGAGTTTAGGAGCGCATAATCTTGGGGACCCATGAACAGCCTATACCCGAACTCGCCATCGGCAGTCAGCGACTGCGCGGTTGCAAGCCGCACACGGCCATCGAATTGGCTCTCCTGGATCAACATCCCACCCAGGTAGCTCGCTTCACTTTCGACGACCTCCGTCTCCCCGGCCAGTAGAGCAAATACGAAGAACTTGCTCCGAAAAGCAGCCCATACGAGCGGCCCTTCCACGAGCATCGTCTCGGCCTTCTCATGAATGGTCGACTGAATGCCTTCCTGTAGATGGTTGTGCACGTGAGCCATCGAACGGGCTTCCGTCGCCGAGTCAGCCTCGGCGAACGCGATACCATCTCCGAGGTCCGTTACAAGCAAAGGACGCTCTAATCCTGCCGAAGATCCGCGGACCACAACCTGATAAGACTCAGGAAGGAACTCGTACTCGATCTGGAACGTGAAAGGGCTCGTCGGGTGCTGATACGAGAATCGCAGTGTCCGCGCCGAGTCACCTTCCGCCAACGTGAAGCCGGCAGCCGGCTCTACATCGAACACCACCCGGCTCAGATCTACGGTGTCGCTGCCTACGACAAGCTTCTGCCCCAGATACCCGTCCGCCCCATCCGGCATCAGGTCGACCAACCCTTCTCGGTTCAACGCGTCGAACTGGGTCAGCACCGCCGAATGTAGTCGCGCGCCATGGTTGGAGAATTCAAAATGGAACAACGGAGTCGCAACAATCGGTCTCTGTTCCGGCACGACGCTGCTGCCAGTTGCTTGCCCGTCGACTGCCTGCTCGACAGGGGCCTGTCCAGCAACCGTGAGCGGGTCCTGCTGAGTCGGTATCGACGGAATCGCAGAAGATGCTTCGGCCCCGCTGGGTACCGCCCCTCCAGAAACACCGCTCGCCGACTCAAGCGGCGGAGCCCCGCTATCGGCCGCCAATCCCTCCTCCGGTATGACAGGGGGGAACATCAGATTTGTGCCGACGAGGACCGCGAGCATGAGCCCGATGGCCAATAAGAACCTTACTTCGGTGTTCATGGCGTTTGTCTATCGATGCGAACCAACGGCCGACTTCGTCGCTGGTTCGAGCGTTTCAGAGGAATGATCGATCGGTACTGGGTCGTATCCGTGCCCACCCCACGGGTGGCACCGCGTAATGCGTCGAATCGCCATCCAGCCGCCTCCGACAGAGCCGTGCGACTGGACCGCTTCAATTGCGTATGTCGAACACGTTGGAGTAAAGCGGCACGTAGCCGGAGTCCACGACGAGACCGCCGCCTGATACAAGCGGATCACCCCAATCAGGATTCGTTCGACCAAAACCCCTCCATCGCCTTGTGTACCTCATTACGCAGGTCGTCGAACCCTGCTCCATAAGCTTCCCGGCGTGCCCGAATCAATACGTCGCCCGGCTTTCCACCTTCATCCAACCGCGTCAAGACATCCCTACGGCAGATTTCTCTAAGACGCCGCTTGAGGCGGTTTCGGTCCACGATGTTCCGCCCGTGCTTCGGGACGATAACTCCCATCCGGGAACGCGAAGCGGGGGAAGACGTGAAGAAGACATCGATCAGCCGAGTCCTCTTTCGCTTCCCCCGCTCCAACAACCCCCGGATTTCATTGCTGTGCCGTATGCGCGCGCCCTGGGGCAGGCCCTCTCCGCGCTCCGGCGACCGACCGTCTACTTGCGGCCGATCGTCACCACGAGACGCGAGCGTCCCCTGTTGCGACGGCGGTTGAGTGCCTTGCGGCCGCCTGTCGTCTTCATTCGCGCACGAAATCCGTGCTTGTTGATCCGTTTGCGGTTCCGCGGCCTGTATGTTGGCATCATGGCGAGTAGCCCAATCCATCGGTGTTCTTACGTCTATAAACGAGCTTGAAAAGATAGTCTAGGGTGTCAGAACACGTCAACGCCCAATATGCCTGGTGTGCAAAACCATCGAAAGGCCGCACTATCACTGACATAGTTTGACTTTTCCACACACCCTGAATAGGTTCGGCGCGCCCTAATCTCGGGACCCATGAGAACCAGTCACAATTCACTGCGAGCCCGCCGCTCATCGTCCTTTCGCCATTCATGATCACGACGCTTCCCGCCGGAATGCTCTGCGGGGCGCCGATTTCGGGGGCGCGATGGAGCTGACAGCGGCCGAGCTTTGGGCCCGGATTCAAGAAAACGCTCGGGCATCCATTCCGGAACACAGCTACCTCACCTGGGTTGCCCCTGCTTCTGCGATCGCGCTCACCGACGACGAACTGCACGTCGAGGTACCGTCCCGATTCCACGTAGAATGGCTGGAAGACAAGTTCGCTCCACTTCTCGCCGGCGCGGCGGAACGGCTCTTGGGCCGCCCAATCACGATCACGGTGTCCTGTTCGGACAGCCCTACGCCCATGCCGGTCCCTTCGATCGAGTTCTCGGACCAGCCGGCCTACTCGCTGTCCAATTCGCCGAGGCCCGAGCCGCTACCACCAAAGCCGTCGCTGAACGGGCGCTACACCTTCGACCGCTTCGTCGTGGGCTCGGACAACCAACTCGCTGCGGCAGCGGCCCGAGCTGTCACGGACAAGCCCGCCAAGATGTACAACCCCCTCTTCTTCTATGGAGGAGTCGGGCTCGGAAAAACACACCTGATGCACGCGATCGGTCACCAGATCGTCGAGACCAACCCGCACACCCGAGTCGCCTACGTTTCGTCCGAGCAATTCACCAACGAGTTGATTTCGTCGATTCGAAAGGGTGAGATGGCTGAATTTCGCCAGCGATATCGCCGAATGGACCTTCTCCTGGTGGACGACATTCACTTCCTGCGGAGCAAAGAACGCACGCAGGAAGAGTTCTTCCACACATTCAACGCCCTCTACGACGCCCAAAAGCAGATCATCCTCACGAGTGATCGACCTCCAAAAGAGATCGATGGTCTTGAGGATCGCCTCGTGTCCCGATTCGAGTGGGGGTTGGTGGTTGACGTAAAACCGCCGGACTTCGAGACCCGTATGGCCATTCTTCGGAAAAAGGCGGCCGACGACGGGCTCTCGATGGACGACGAGGTGATTGAATACATCGCCCACTCATGCACGGCCTCGGTCCGTGAACTCGAAGGGGCGTTAATCAAGCTTTTGGCTTACTCGTCCCTGACGCACCAGGAGATCACCCCGCAGCTCGCTAGGACAGCCCTGAAAGGTGTGCTCGGCAGAGACAGAGACGAGGGCCCGATTCTCTCGCCGGAGCGCATCAGAGAAACGGTAGCCCGGCGCTGGCGCGTGAGGCCCGAAGCCTTGGCGTCCAAACGGCGGACTAAAGACCTCACAGTTCCACGTCAGGTCGCCATGTACCTCATCAAGGAAGCCCTCGGCACTTCGTTGGTTCGAATCGGCGAGTTGTTCGGAGGGCGAGATCACTCGACCGTGATTCATTCGATTCGGAAGGTCGAGAACGAAATGGAGAAGGATCCGTCCTTCAGAAAACAGGTCGACGAGGCCCGTGAGGAGATGCGTGAGGCTTTCCACGACTGATGTTGGAAACGTGGGAAAACCGTACTTTTCCCACAGTCACCCTGCGTCAGAGCTTGGCTGTAGTGGGAACCCGCGAGGTTATCTACCAAGACTCCACGGCGTTACAACTCGGCATAAGACGCTGCAACCACAGTACGAGCGGGTAGTCCGCCACCGTACAATCCACACATCCACATGCCCTACTACTACTATGTTTTTTAAATAAGAAGAGACATAGTATCTAGTTGCGTTGAAAACGAACGGACTCGCGCCGTCGAAGGCAGTGAGTCCGCGGTCTCAGGAGCTACAGCTCAATGAATTTTACGATCACGCGTCAGAACCTTCATACCGGACTCGCTGCAGTGTCTGCGAGCATCCCTTCGAAGACGACCTTGCCAGTCCTTTCGAACATCCTCTTTGAAGCGAAGGAGGACGGTGTATGGATGAGCGGCACCGACTTGGATGTTGCTGTTCGGATCAAGGTCCCCGCAGATGTGACCGAAGCAGGAAGGCTCACCGCTCCCGGTAAGAAGCTTTCCGAAATCACTAAAGAGCTTCCTGATCAACCCGTTGAGGTTGCTACGCGTGGAGAGCAGATCGAGCTCAAATGTGGGCGTAGTCATTTCAAGCTCAATGGCCTTCCGGCGGATGAGTTTCCGACGTTGGCCGAGGTAGACTTCACTGAAGGTTGGACGGTCACTGGGAAAGACGTGAATGGACTGATCCATCACACATCATTCGCTGTGTCGACGGAAGAGAGTCGGCCGATCTTGAATGGTGTGCTTTGGGAGTTGCGTGACGGCTCCATGCGGATGGTCGCCACCAATGGACACCGTCTCGCACGAATGGGAGTTCCGGCAGAATCGAGTGGGGCACCATCTGCTGATTTCATCGTACCACCGGGTGCGCTTCAGCAGGTGCAGCGCTTGTTCAAAAACGACGACAAGCTTCAAGTCGCGCGCAGTGGCAATCACCTCGGGTTCCGGGCAGGTGACAGGGAGGTTTACACGCGCCTGATTGAGGGTACCTACCCCAACTACGACCAAGTCATCCCGCGTGACAACGACAAAGTAGCGACGGTGGACAAGAAGGCTCTCGAGTCAGCTGTGCGCCGGATGGCGGTTGTCGCGTCCGATCAGACGCACCGTATTCGCCTGAAATTTGAACCGGGCCGGGTTCACCTGAATGTGCTCACCCCCGATCTGGGTGAGGGACACGACGAGCTGGAAGTGGGCTACGACGGTGAGGAACTCGAGATCGGGTTCAACGCGAATTACCTACTTGAAGTACTTCGGTATATGCCGACAGACGAGGTCAACGTCATGTTCAAGGCGCCCGAGCGTGCTGCTACGATCGAGCCTGTAGGCGATGATCACGATTATCTGAGCCTGGTGATGCCGCTGCGGCTTCTGGACTAGCCCTGGTCCTCGGGGCTTGCTGATTGAGCAGCCTCGAGGATTTCGTTTCCGGTGAAGATCGACAGAAGCGGAAGTCCTTCCGATTCGAAGAGGGCAGTCGCATTTTCTGATCTGTCGACCACTGTTAGTACGCCGAGGACGGACGCGCCCACACCGAGGACCGCTTGTACAGCTGCGAGCGTGCTTTTCCCTGTGCTCATCGAGTCTTCGACCATGACGCACCGTGATTCGGGCGTTACGCCTCCTTCTACGCGCTGGCCCGTACCGTGCTCCTTCGCTTTCTTACGGACGGAGAAGCCGTCAATCGGGTGCCCATCCAAGTAGCTTCGGTGGGCGATGGCGTACGCGATCGGGTCTGCACCCATGGTCAGACCTCCCACGTGCGTCGGCTCTAGACCGCTCTCTTTGAGTAGTGCGAGAGCAATGTGGCCAACGAGCATCTGACCCTCTGCGCTCATGGTCGTGGGACGAGCGTCGATGTAGTAGTTCGAACATGCTCCGCTCGCGAGTGTAAAATCGCCAAGCCTTAAAGACCGTTCGACGAGAAGCCGTTTCAACTGATCACGATGATTCATCGCCAAGACACTGCCCAACTGCCTGACTCGAGGCAAGCCCCTGCGTCGCGATTCCGCAGGGGGTGGGCTGTAGTGGTCTGTGCACTGGTCCTGGCGGGTGTCGGCACAGCGTGCGACAACGAGGGTGCGGTCGGGCCTGGAACGCTTCGAGTTGGACAGCTGGGTCAGATCACGGTCAGCTTGGAGACCCCCCGCCGCCTCGGTTTTGGAACGCTGATCCCCGCCGGAACCCTGAGCCAAACCCTCCAGTGGGAGTCGTCTGGTGCCTGGACCCTCCATGAAGGGATTTCCTATCGCGGTTTGGTAGGCGATGAGACCGTCTCCCGAAGCCTTGGCGATCCAGGGGCCTTCGCCTCCGAGTATGCATCGTTGATCGTGCGTATCAACCAAGTCACAGGGCTCAAGCTCTTTACCGACACCACAACGTTGAAGCAGGGAACGTCCGCTGATTGCGGGCCCGTTCTTTCCAAGATCCGCTTCACGATCGAGGACACCCACCGAGGGGAGACGTTTTATTGGACCCAATGTGTGGATGGGTCGCTGACGGACCTCACCACCGTGGGCGCGGGCCCCAAGGTAGGCGCTTCCCGTCTGGTGGTGGCCACACAGCAGGCGAGGGATGCTACTGTCGGACCCGGTTTCGTTTCGGCATACCACGGTAGCGTACCGTTCGGCTCTCTGGATCGAGGCGAGGACACGAGGGCGAGACCCACGTCCTCCTTCGTGGTGACAGACGATGTCGCTTGGTCGGCCTTCTGGTCAGAGCATTCGGGCCGCACCCCTCCTCCAGAAGTCGATTTCGAAACCGAGATCGTGATTGTAGGAGCGGTCGGGGAGCGCGGAGAAGCAGGAGACAGTGTGGAAGTACGACGAATCTTGGAGGTCGCCGATGGGACATTGACCCACCTCTTTGAACGCGTACCAGGGGATTTCTGCTCGCCGATAGCGAAAACCCATTACCCCTTCCACATCGTGGTCTCCCCCCGAACCCCTGCACCGATTCGGTTTGCGGACATTCTGGTCGAATACGTCTCTTGCGGCGTGTGATCTGAATGTCCCTCCGCCGCCGATTCGTTCTCACCTTCGTCGCGTTCGTGGTGTTGCTGATTACGGCCGGGTCCTATATGGCCTGGCGAGAGGCGACCCGGGCGCTCGAGGCTGAATTGGATGAGAAGGCCGCTTGGGTGGCTCGGGCGGCTGTGGCCACAGGGCTCCAGGCTTCGGCCGTCGTCGGGCTACGGCCGGGGTTCGAGGACACGTCTCAGTGGACGAGTTATCACGCCCGCTTAAAGGAGTTACAGTTTGTTGTCCGTGAAGCGTATATCCTACGCAACGACAACACCGCTGTTGTGACGAGCTTCCCAGCGGACTCGATCCCGATTGGGATGCCCCTGCCTGATTTCGACTTATTCGAGGCACTGCTCGACGAAGCACGCGTCGTTGGCTATTCCGCGAGCGAATCCTTCACGGGCCTGGACGAAAGATTCTATAAGTGGGGGTTTGCTTCGCTAGAGGACAACCAGACCGTTTTGGCGGTACTCATGCCTGCCGACTACGAGGTTCCCCTCGAGAGGCTCGGTCGCAATCTCATATTTGGCGCCTTGGCTGCGACGCTGCTGGCGGCTCTTCTCGCTGGCGTCCTAGCCACGAGCGTTGTGCGCCCCCTCGAACGCCTTAGCCGAGTGGCCATCCGCATCCAGCGAGGTCGGATGGTCGAGCCCGTTGCCGACGAAGGCGGACACGAGGTAGGACGCCTGTCGCGAGCCATGGAGCGTATGCGCCTCGCGATTCTCGAACGAGACGAGCAGCTTCGTCTTATGCTGGCTCAAGTCGCGCACGAGATCCGAAACCCGCTCGGTGGCCTGGAGTTGTTCGCCTCCGCAGCGGCGGAGACGGAGGACGCGGAGGAGAGGGGTCGGTTACTTTCGCGGGTCCGCCAAGAGGTCTCTGCGTTGAACGGGATCATCTCGGACTTCTTGGCGTTCGCTCGTCCGCTCGCGCCTTCCCGTGAGGCCACCGATGTCCGACTTCCCATACTCGGAGCGATCGAACTCGTAGAGGCGGAGCTCCTTGAGCGAGGAGGCACCTTGGACGTTCACATGTCGGATACCGCGCTCATGGCTAGGGTCTCCGGCGACCACGTGAAGCGAGCAGCACTCAATCTGCTTCGAAACGCGAGCCAGGCCGGTGATCACGTTGTGCTCGAGGCCGGGGTTACCAATGGTGAGTTCGTGCTCAGTGTGTCCGATGACGGCCCTGGCGTGGCCCAGGAGCTTCGTGGCCGAGTCTTCGACCCCTTTGTGACGGACAAGGAGCAGGGAGCCGGCCTGGGCCTCGCAATCGTCAAAAAGATCGCGGAGGCACACGGGGGGCGGGCCGAGCTGGTCGATAACCGGGAACCCAATGGTGGGAAGGGTGCCGAATTCCGCGTATATTTCGGCAGCCTGGAAGACCCCCCGACGCCGTAACTCCAACTAGCTAAAGCATTTCCAATGGCTGAGATCCTCATCATCGACGACCACGACTCCATCCGGGAGGGGCTTGAGCTCCTTCTGCGGCGCCGTGGCCATCGGACGAGGTCTGCGGAAAGCGGGGCCCGTGGCTTGGAGCTGCTGGAGGAAGAGCCCGCGGATCTGGTCATCACGGACCTCAAGATGGCCCGCATGAACGGGATCGAGGTTCTGGAGCACGTGAAGAGTGTCACTCCAGACACCGACGTCATGGTCATTTCTGCCCACGGCACAATCGAGCGGGTGGTCGAGGCGATGAAGCTCGGGGCGGCCGACTTCATCACGAAACCGTTCTCATCCGAAGAATTCGCGGTCAAAGTGGACCGGTTGGTGGACGAGCGGACGCGGCGGGTCAAGCTGAAGCGAGAGAACGTCGCATTGCGTGTGGAGAACGCCTCATTGCGCGAGGAAACGACGGCTCGTTACGGGGAGATGGTTGGCGAGTCGGGCCCCATGCAGGACGTCTTTAAGTGGATCGATCGCGTAGCTCCAAGCGAATCGACAGCGATGATCTACGGGGAGTCGGGCACGGGGAAGGAACTCGTCGCCCGGGCGGTCCACGCCGGGTCCAAACGGAAGGACGGCCCTTTTGTCCGCGTAAACTGCGGGGCGCTCTCCGAGAGTCTTCTCGATTCCGAGCTGTTTGGTCACGAGAAAGGCGCGTTCACGGGTGCGGCAAAGAAGCGGAGAGGGCGGTTCGAACTCGCCGATGGCGGTACGCTCTTCCTGGATGAAATCGCGACCGTTCCGCATACCACACAGGTCCGCCTGTTACGTGTGCTTCAGGAACGCGAGCTCGAACGTGTGGGTGGCGAGGAGACCCTTCCCGTCGACGTGCGCATCATTGCCGCGACGAATGTGCCGCCGGAAAAGCTCCTCGAAGACGGAGCGTTCCGAGAGGACTTGTTTTATCGATTGCACGTAGTGCCGATGCTCCTCCCGCCGCTCCGTGAGCGGACTTCGGACATTCCGATTCTCGTGAACCACTTCATCGACAAGCTGCAGGAACGCACTGCGTCTCCGGTTCAAACTGTGAGTGCCGAGGCACTGAAACGTTTGGCCGCGTATAGGTGGCCGGGGAACGTGCGTGAACTCGAAAACGTCATCGAACGTTCGTTGGTTCTTGCAGACGCGACAGAACTCAGCATCGAAGATTTGCCTCCTCTTGGCACCGATGGGGTTGCGGGTGGTCTCGCGGGCTTTGAGACGGGGGCGGAGACGGAGTTGCCGATCGGTGGCCTCGACCTGACCCGTGCGGTCGAGGGCATCGAGGAACGTTTGCTCCGCCAAGCCCTCGATCAGGCCGCTGGTGTCAAAGCGGAAGCTGCGCGCCTTCTCGGGCTCAAGCCCAGCGCCCTCTACTACAAGCTCGAGAAGTACGGGATCGAGGCGTGATCGACGTGCGTCGACCACTGGGGTTCGTCCTGGTGGTGGCCGCGGCGGCGGCTGTCTTCCTGAGCGATGCCACGGCGCTTTCGGGTCAGTCAACCGAGTCTGTTGTGGCCCAAAGAAGGCTCGAGTACACGTCTGCCTCTGACACTCACCAAGCGGCACTTAGTGCTTTTCGCGTGGTCGAGCAGAGGTTTTCCGCGGCGCTGACCGAAGTCGAGCGGGCCCGTCGAGAGGGGGATGACGTAGCGTTATCTGTTGCCCTTCCGCGGGCTCAAAACATGAGCGTGCCGAAGGCGGACCGGGCCCGCCGTGTGAGTGAGGCGGCCGAAGACTTGGCTGAGAAGCGGCAGGCTCTGATCGATGTACTTGTCGTCCGTCAGGCCGAGTTGGTAGGGCGACTCGACGCCGCGGCGTCGGCGGTGGCTCGGCAGCAGCAGAACGATCTGCTGGACGACACCTCCAACGAATTATCTGAGCTTGAGGACGAGGCAGAGGACCCAACGGGTCTTCTCCCTGTTGTGATGCCGAACATCGAGATCAGCCCAAGAGACCTACCGGCAGAGATCGAATCCAAGGCACAAATCTTCGAGCGCACAGCAGCCGTTGTCGACACGGTGCTCCTAGAGAACGCCGAACAGATCGCCGATCTGGAAGATCGGCTCCGCATTGAACGGCAGCGTCAGGACTTCCTGGTCAACGCCGATCGCTTCGGTGATCGTCAGGTCCCGACGGGGCCACCGAGGGTGGATCCCACCGTGGAGGTCTCGGACAGCACGGACGCGGAGGGTAGGCCGATCACGCTCGAGGAGCGACTCGCCGAAGCTCAGGCCTATCGAGAGGAATTGACCGAATACCGAGATCAACTCCTGATTCGGGCCCGAGTTTTTCGACAAGCAATCCGGGTGCGCTCATGATGCGTCTCGGTGTGATGAGGCTTCTGACGGTCGCCTTCCTGATGGGGCTCATGCTGCCTTCCGCGGCGTCGAGCCAGGTTCGTTGGCGGGACCTCGTGCTCACTCTTGGCGGGTCAGCGGAGCGTTATTCTGGGAATTTTTCATCGGTCAACGACCCGGTCGTCGACAGCACCAACCACGCTGCTGCTGCGGTAGGTGAATTGGGCCTACGCGGAACGCTTGCGCTGTTGGAACGCGAGACACACGACATCGTGCTCTCGGTCGATGGGGGCGTCCGTCAAGCCGCGGCGACGGGCTTCAAGGTCCGTGACTATGCGCCTCGTGAGTGGGTTGGGACGGCGACGCTGCAGCTCACTCGCTTGGTCGGGACGTTCGGGCGCTTGTATGCCCGCACCGGAATGAGCAATCGGTCGGTGCAAGATCGTCCACCGATGCCGCTCTTTCTGCAACCCGGATACGCGACCGGCACGGCTGCGCTAGGCTTCGTTACGCGATCCCTGGACGGCGTCCAACTGGACCTTGAGTTCGGGGGTGAATCCGCAGACTACCGAGCGCTCGAGTTCGTCCCCCAATTGGATCTACTCGATCGGCGCGGAGTGGGCGTGGAAGCTGGGGCGCGCTGGGGCGCCGACCCTTCATCGATTCGTTTCTTCGCCGGACTCCGTTGGAATGAGTATCAACACCAGGGGAGCTTCGATGCGGCAGATCCCTTCCGCCGAGACAGGAGTGTCCGGACGGGACTGAATTGGACGCACATAGGGTCGACCTTCGTCCAGGTAGGGCTTGAAGGCACGGTGAATCGATCGAACTCGAATCGATCTGAATACGATGCACTCAGTGCCTCGGTGTTGGTCAGCACACCACTTCCTGCCCGTGCGACCCTGAACGTCTACGCTCTGCTTACCGGCAAGACTTATGTGCACGAGACCGCTTTTGCGCGCCTGGTCCCAGGTGAAGAAGCCGACAATGCATCGATTGCCTATGTGCAGGTGGGGCGACCGATGGCTGTGAACCTGGATGGAGCCATCCGCGTGGGCTGGACGCGGGCAGAAACCGACATCGGGAATGCGTACTATCAACGCTTCGGACTGTCGGTCCGGATGAACTACAGGCCGAACAGTAAGTAGCGCGAGGCGTTAGCCCTGGCGGGAGGTTCTACTCACCTGTTCGGGCCCACAGCGCCCAAGCGATCCAAGACCCGTCGTGGGTCAGCGACACGTCCGCACCAGCGGGCTTCCCGTTCAAGAACACGAAGGGAGGCCTTCGGCCGATCGCACCCGGAGCGCACACGATCTCGATATCGTTTTCGTCCACTGTCAACACATCCGCCAACATGGACTTGGCTCCCACGCGAACCGCTGCCGATGCACGCGAGTGGACCGAGGTTAACTCGCGGTCAGTCAGCCTGCGCTCAAGCTCTGCGGTGTCTGCACCCCAAGGCATCCCCCGGTCGTCGACAGACCCCACATGCGTGAACAACTTCGGCCGGCCGCCCTCGTCATGCGTGCTCCAGGCGATGGAGTGCACGAGGGAGCCGGGCCGAGCTTCCAACTGAATTGAAATGAGCCGGTCTCCATAGGAGACGACACCAGTGTGCTCGGCCGATTCTGACTCACTGACCCACTCCGTTTCAAACAAAGTGTGCGCGAATGTGGGCGGCGAGCCGAGCAGCTTTGAGACCACCTTGAACGCCGCTTCTTTGGCGGCCCATCGGCACCAGACGTCGAGATCCGGGTCCGGAGCCCGTCCGATGCCCGCCCGTTCGGAGTCCGTGAAGACCCGTGCAAGGAATCGCTCGTCGGAGCTCTTATCGCGAGTTCGAACGTGCGTGAGGTCGACGACGTCGTTTCCGACCCTCAGGAGGTTAGCGCTCGGCATGGGTGTCCCGCCTTGTCAGCTCTCTGCGCCGGTCAGCCCAACACGGACCTCACTGGGGACTCGCATCGGCTTTCGGTCGGGACCCACCCAGACAGCGGTCACACGTGCTCGGGTGGTAACCACGGAAGGGTCGTCTCCGTGCACAATCTCCTGCTCGAGAATCATACTGGTGCGGCGGAAGGAGTCAGCCCAAGTCCTCACGATGAGTGCGTCTCCGCGCTTGGCTTCTGCGACATAGTCGACCTCGATACGTACCACGAAGATCCCCCAATTGCGGTCGTTGAGTACGGACCAAGGGAACCCGGCCTGCTCAAGAGCTTCGAAGCGGCCATGCTCCAGATAGTTCAAGAAGACGGCATGATTCACATGACCGAAGGCGTCCAGCTCCGAGCTACGCACGTCGATCATCGTTTCGGCGCAGGGGACGCCTGGGGGTTGAGGACTCATGGGGGAAAGGAAGGACGGAGCGGAGATCGGAGCAAGGTCCGCCGTTGACCTGAGGTAGGCCGAATCGGTACCGTGGCGGCCCCGTGCACACCAACGACCCAACATCCCGCTCGCGGCCCCCACGCCGCCTTCTGACCACCTTTGGTGTTGGTTGGGTGCTGGCGTTCGCCCTAGCCGTCCCTGTGCGTGCCACCCCCACTGCAGAAGCGCAGGATTCTGCCCTTCTTGTGCTTGCGGCAGCGAGTTTGGCCGACGTCCTTCCTCAGGTGGCACTCGCGTGGGAACGAACAGGTGGAGCGCCCGTCGCCTTCTCATTCAGCGCCACCTCCCGGGCGGCTACGCAGGCCGTACGGGACCCCACCGCTGACGTGATCGTCTCCGCAGATCTCCAGTGGGTAGAATGGCTGCGCGAGCGCGGTGCCGTGCTCGCGGGCACGGCGCTTGAGATCGCATCGAACGACTTGGTAGCGATTGTCCCTGCTGGGGCGAGCGGTATCACGTCGGCGGAACAGCTGGGGGGCGTTACACGCATCGCTCTGGCTGGGGAGAATGTCCCCGCGGGCCGGTATGCCAGGTCCGCGTTGGAGGCGCATGGGGTCTGGGCGGAGGTGGAACCCAAGGTTGTACGGAGTGGCTCCGTGAGGGGGACGCTTGAGTGGGTGGCACGCGGTGAGGTCTCGGCCGGGGTCGTATATCGCACGGATGCCCTCCAAGACTCGGATGTAGCGCTGGCGTTCGTTTTCGACTCGGACGATCACCCCCACATCGGCTACTGGGCGGCGCCCCTGGTAGGCAGCGATGTCCCGGATGTCGCGCGCGCCTTTGTTGCCTTTCTAGCCTCCACTGAGGCTGCGGATGTCTTCGGGGCGGAGGGCTTCCGATTGCCCAGTGAGTCTTTTGACGCTGAGCAAGCGCGCTCCGGTTCGTCACTCGGGGTGCCCGGGGTAGCATCCGCCATTCGTCTGTCGGTGATCGTGGCGTTGTTGGCCACGTTGGTCGGGCTCGTGCCGGCGATAGGGCTCGGATGGGTGTTGGCCCGGTGGGACTTCCGCGGAAAGTCGATCGTCTCGGCGCTCGTCCTTGCTCCGCTCGTTCTGCCGCCTGTGGTAACTGGCTTCTTGTTGCTGAGCGTGCTGGGAACGAACACCCCGTTCGGTGGTGCGTTGGCCAGCCTGGGCCTGCCGGTCCCATTCACCCTGCTCGGGGCTGCTTTAGCCGCGTTCGTCGTAGGGATGCCACTGTACGTGATCTCGATCCGCGGGGCGTTCGAGGCAATCGATTCGAAGTACGAAGAATTGTCTTCCACACTCGGCGTGACGCCTCGCCGCACCTTCCTCAGGATCTCTCTTCCGCTTGCTCTCCCAGGCATCGCAGCTGGTGCCGTGCTCGCTTTCGCTCGGGCCCTCGGAGAGTTTGGGGCGACTGTGGTCTTGGCAGGAAATGTCGAGGGGTCGACCCGCACCATCGCGCTAGCAGTATACACGCTATTGGAGTCCCCGCAGGGACAGGAACAAGTGTGGCTTCTCGTGGGTGCGAGCGTCGCCGTTTCGCTGCTGGCGCTCTTTGGCTTCGAGGTCTTGTCTCGTCGGCAGAAGCAGCGACTGGAGGACCGTCATGGTCGCTGACGCCTTCAGATTGAAGCTGGAGCTCGAGCTCCAGCTCCCGGGCACCGACCTCTGCGTCTCACTGGATACGAGAACGAAGGCCGTCGCGATCGTCGGGCCGTCAGGCGCTGGAAAGAGCACCCTTCTCAGGATTCTGGCGGGCGTCGAACGCAGATCCCGCGGGCGCGTGACCTTCAGATCGGAGGTATGGCAAGACTCCTCGTCGGGTGCCTGGGTATCCCCATGGGAGCGAAGCGTGGGATGGGTTCCGCAAGACGTTCTTCTCTTCCCGCATCTCTCCGTACGAGAGAATCTGACCTACGGGGCGGAACCGGAGGCGTCCGTAACGGAGATCGCAGATCTTCTCCAAATCACGCCGCTCTTGGACAGGAGACCAAAAAGGCTCTCAGGGGGAGAGCAGCAGCGCGTCGCTCTGGGGCGCGCCCTGGTCGCCGAGCCGCGGATGCTCCTACTCGACGAACCGTTCTCTGCGCTCGACCGGCCGCTCCGCGCAGAGTTGTGTCAGGTCGTTCGATCTTGGACACTGCAGCGAGGGGTGCCGCTTGTCTTGGTAAGTCACGACGAAGAAGACGCGCGACAACTGGGTGAAGAGCGTTATCGCCTTTCCGCTGGGACGCTCAGTCAGGAAGATTGAGCCGCAGAGGCTCGGCCACCGGTTATTCGTCGAGAAGGCCCTTCTCGCGTCCTATTTCGACGGATCTCTGCGGGACTTCACTCTTCCAACCGTGGCCCCGGGAACGGACCTTCAGCAGAACGTTTGGGGTGCGCTTTGTGAGATTTCGTACGGGGAGGCCCGTAGCTACGGTGAATTGGCCGCCACGGTCGGGCGACCTTCTGCGGTACGAGCTGTGGGGCGGGTTAATGGACTGAATGCTCTGGCCATTGTTGTCCCCTGCCGCCGGGTGGTTGGCGCAGATGGGAAGCTCGTGGGCTACGGCGGCGTCTGGCGGAAGCAGAAGCTGCTCGCCGTTGAGGGCGTCTAAGTAATAGTCGGACTGACGCTTACGATTGCGCCCCTGTGCTACTGAACGGGCGGCGCGATCACTTCGAGAGCGGCAGGTAACGCACGGATCACGATCGATGGATCGGAAGCCCGTCGAATGTCCCCATCCACCTCGAAGCGGGGAGCTGCCGGGAATGTGACGGTGAAGGATGCGTCGTCGAGCACCTCCACCTGTTCCGATTCTACGTGCCGGCCGCGTTCCGCCATGTTGAAGAGCTTCAGGCGGGTCATTGGCGCTGCGTCTTGGATCTGGCACGCGTGCAGCAGTCCGTCTTCGACAGTCGCCTTGGGCGCGATCGGGAAGCCTCCGCCGAAGAAACGTCCGTTTGACACCGTCAACATCAGGTGGCGCCCGGACCGCTCGGTCCCATCGGCGGCCGCGAGCTCCAGGTCGATTCCCGGGAATTTGAAGAGCTGCTGAAGCGCTGTGATTTTGTACAACAGCTCGCCCTTGAGGAACCGAGCCTGAGACGCTGCGTCGATCACAGAGACATCGAAACCAAAGCCGACCAGGTTCAAGAAGTGGCGGGCTTCGCTCTGCTCCGGCGAGTGTTCTGAGGCCGTAGGCGTGTCGATGCGACCTACATCGACGCGGCGCCGGTTCCCACTGGCCAGGGAGTTCACCGCTTCAGCCGCGTTCATTGGGTCGAAGCCGAGGCTGCGACCGAAGTCGTTTCCCGTGCCGTTGGGTAGCATCCCCAGCACCACATCAGTTCGGTCATGGTTGAGCAAGCGATCTGCCACGTTGCTCCACGTGCCGTCTCCGCCCACCGCCACAACAACGTCGAAACCCTCGCCTGCCGCACGGTCGGTGAGTTCCCGCTCCTCACCGGGCCGCGTTGTGGTTGCGAATGTCACGTCGTCGAGTTGCGCTTCCAGTAGACGCCGATAGACGGCGATGCGTTTTCGGCCGCGTCCCCGCCCCGAGGCGGGATTAAAAATGACGAAGTGGCCTGGCACCGAGATCAGATCTCCAGCAAGGGCTCGAAGGTCTGCAAGCCGGCCTGATACCACTGTTCGCGGAACGGGTACGTGTTGACGTCGTCGATCGTCAGACCCGCCGTCATCTCGTGCTCGTAAAGCGTGAGCGACCCCGTCTCCTCTTCGTGCTCGGAGTGGGGGGCCCCCATGTAAATGTTGGCCTTGAACTTTCGATCTGAGTCAGCGTCAACCATAAAGGCGTTGTAAAGGTTTTTTGAGGGGGCGTACTTGTGCTTTGTGACCAAGAGGTCGAGCACTGGCTTGTCGTCGTCGCGAACCTCGACTTCCATGCGGTCGTCGAACTCGTTCATGGCGATGTCGAGCTCTCCCAAAAAGTGCGGAAGATGCCAACGTTCTGTTGCATGTTCGCGTGCGGCTGCGCTGGTCACCCCGACGCAAAACGGGTAGAACGCGGCCTTTGGGAGCGGCTTCCCCGGCTCAACCATGGGCGGGACAATTACGGCCAGGACGACCTCGAAGTAGTGCCCGACTTCACTTTCGGTGAACTCGAAGCAAGTCAGCGCCAAGATGCTCCGCTCGTGCTGCATCTCGAGCGGCTCAAGGTGCTTCGGAAGGAGTTTGCGAGCGTCCGACGTGGGCATCTCGAAGAACCCTCCGACACAGTTCTTGAAGCCGTAGTAGGTGTAGCCTTGATCATCCATTGATCTATTCGCCTTGATGCTGGTCGGCGGGTCCGGTTAGCGTTTGCCGTCCGCCGCACGTTCGTGTGCTCTATACCCTGCTCTTCGTCGATCCCCGGAGGCGATAGCGCTTGAAGCTACTCCGAGGTTATTTGGCCCTGATCGTTACCTGTCTGGGCATGCTGCTGTCCGATCTCGTCCAACGTTTCTTGGTCGGCCCATGGCTGTGGCTTCGACCCCAGAGCCGGATCAGCGTGTTGGGTTCCTGGCTTCAGTACTTGGCCTGGCTTGTGACGAGGCCTTTCGAAGTTATCGGAGGTGCGTCCCTTCCTCATCCGGATCGCATCATCCCGTGCGAGCCTGGAGTGTTGGTCGTCATGAACCACCAGTCGATGCTCGATCTTCCGCTCGGGGTCAAGACACTCACTAGCGGCTACCTTCGTGTTGTCACCCGCCGCCGCTACACTCGTTTTATCCCGCTAATATCGCACTTGAGCAGGCTGTATCAATACCCGTGGGTGGACCCTTCAGCAAACACGGGGGATGCCCGACGAATGCTCAAGCAGCTTCGAAAAATCTCCCGGGAAACGGATGTCCCTATCCTCATCTATCCTGAGGGGACGCGGTCCAAGGATGGGGAGATCGGACCGTTCCGCCCGGCGGGTCTGGGGTTGATCCTGCGTGCGCGTACTTGGAAGGTCCACGCCTTCGTCGTGGATGGCCTTTGGCAGTACGCCAAATTCAAGCACCTCCTGGGAAGCATGGACACGCTGGACGCGCGAATGGAATACGTCGGCGAATTCGAATGGACGAACCCGAAAGCTGATGCTGGCCTGTTTGTCGAAGGACTGCGGCAGAGCATGGTGGAGAAGCTCCAAGAGATGCGGGGGGGGCCGGTCGCATGACCTCGGGCGTCCACCCAGCTGCGGATGCTCCTTGGTACCCTGTGGTTCGGGACCTCGCAGATCGTCTCGTTCTGGACACGTCGGACTCCGTCAGGGCGGTACTTCTGTATGGTTCACACTTGCATGGGTCGAACCCCAACCGAAATAGCGCATTCGATTTCATGGTCGTTGTGGACTCGTATCGGGCCTTTTACTCCGCTTTGCGGAGATCCGGTGGGATGCGGCGGTGGGTTTGGCTGATGTCCTCTATGGCGAACGTACTGCCGCCGAATACGATCGCTTACGCGCCCGACGACCGGGAACTCGGACTCGCCAAGTGTCTGATTGTGAGCAAGCAACATCTTGAACAGGCGCTCGGGCCGAACCCTAAGGATCACTTCCTGTTGGGCCGACTCGTTCAGAGAGTGGGGCAGGTGTGGGCGGCGACGCCTGAAGAACGGGCGTGGCTGAACGACCTCGTCTCAGCTGCGCATGGGCGGGTGTTGGACTGGATGTTGCCCTATTTGACCGAGCCGGTGGACGGGGCGGGCCTGGGCCAACGGCTGTTGGAGATTTGTTACCAGGGTGAGATCCGGCCTGAGGCCAAGAACCGGTCTGAATCCATCTTCAATGCACAGGTGGACCACTTTCAAACCGTCTTCGGTCCGGTACTCGTCGGGGCGGAACGCTCGGGGCTGATGGTCCGGTCCGCAGAGGGCTTCTCGTTGGTCGCTCCGGCGAGCGAATTGGTTGCCCGACGTTGGCGTAGACATTTTTGGCGTTCGAAGGTCCGGGCGACCTCACGTTGGTTAAAGCACATCGTAACTTTCGACAACTGGTTGCCCTATTTGGTACGAAAAGCAGAACGGCATTCAGGAACGAAGATCGAACTCACCGCGCTGGAACGGCGGTGGCCGCTCATCTTTTTGTGGCCCCGTGTTGTCCGCTTCTTACGTAATCGCCCCTCTCGCGAGATCACCCGATGAGAACCGACATGATGGCGCTAGTGAGCATTCTTGCATTCGCCTTTCTGACCATGGGCGTGTTCGCGGCTACTGGAGCTCGGCACCGTGAAGATCCCCTGGAGCTCGGAGACCGCGGCGGCTTTGTTCTCGGGGGTTTGATCCGAACCTGGTTCTATTGGTTCATCGGCCCGCTTGAGAGGCTCTTTCTAGCGATGGGTCTGCACCCGACCGCCTTCAACGTGTTGGGTGTCGCGTTTGGCATCGCGGGGGGATATGGCTTTGCGACTGGACACGTCGTGTTGGCAGGGTGGGCTGTTTTGTTAGGTGGCACTGCTGACGTCTTCGATGGACGGATCGCTCGAGCCCGGGGGCTCGCTTCAGACCGCGGCGCCTTCCTTGATTCGACCCTGGATCGGTTTGCTGAGGTTGGGGCGTTCGTCGGACTCGCAGTTCTCTTCCGGGATTCCGCCATCGCCGTCGCCCTGGTGGCCACTGCCCTGGGGGGCTCGCTCTTGGTGAGCTATGCGCGGGCCCGTGGCGAGAGTGTGGGAGTTGTGTGCAAAAAGGGCGTTATGCAGCGCGCAGAGCGGCTTCTCTCTGTGGGCTTCGGCGGCATTTTGGACCCGGCCGTGTCTGCACGCATGGGCTGGGAAGACGGTACGGTCTTGTTCGGCTTGATCACGCTTGTAGCGATCGGCACGGTGGGCACCGCGGTCTACCGTACGGCATGGATCGCAACGCGACTTCCGTAACCGATGGTCCGACTAGGGCTTAGCGAGGTCTGTGCGGCCCTTCGCCCGTAGATTGTTGCTCCGTCATATGTAATCTCCCCACCGAGCTACGTAAGAAGTCATGGGGCCATCCCATCGGCCGCGGTGCATCCTGTGGGCACACCAGACCAAAGCGGATCCAAGTCAATCCACGCCGTAACACGCGTGGAAATCCGGTATGGTGGCAACTAAAGGACAGTTCGCGCGAGGGCTCTTGCCGTGCGACCGACGGCGAGCCTCGAGGTCGGCAGCCTCCTCATCAGTTGCGGGTCGCCGAAAACCGCGCAATCAGTCTCATCGGACCCTATACGGACCGTGCCAACAAGAAACGGCCACTCCGCGATGGGGTGGCCGTTCTCGTAACTCGTTGTGCTGATCTTACTCCGGCGACAGGACTCGAACCTGTGACCCGCTGATTAACAGTCAGCTGCTCTACCAACTGAGCTACGCCGGATCGGGGTGGAAATAAAGACGGACCATTGAATAGTGTCAACCGGACCCGGCAACCTGGATGCGGGCGCTTCTTGAGGCGCGTGAGAGGATGTTCCAAACCGCTGGACCCACGTCGTGTGCTTCTTCCCACACTTCCAAGTGGCGAAGGGCTGCTGCGCGTGCGCTGGTGGTGCCGTGGAGCGCTGCGAGTGCAGGTCCGCGGTGAGGGTAGGGTCGTTCGAACCAATGGAAGCCCATGAGCACCGCAACCGGTCCATCCGCTTCTGAGAATACGGTGAAGTCGGGGGACCATCCGCCGAGTGGAGCGGAGCGGACCTCCAGGCGGCCAGCCTCGAGCATGTTCTTGATCATGCTCAGGCGTGAGGCGCGATCAGGGTCGTTCATAAGCCCGCGAGCCTCGGCGCTCAGTTGCAGGGCGTTCATTTCGGCAACGAGGACGCGGAAGCTCGTAACGGTCTCTAGGTCCTCGGGTGTGAGGTTCAGGGTGCCGAGTCGCACCCGAGTCACCGCGGTCGCGATATCCGTAGACCGCCGAGCGAGGTGACCGTAGAGGTCCCGGAAGTCCGGGCGACTCCGCTCATGGAGGAGCACCGCGGGCTGAGCAACCAGCCCGATGGGGAGTCGTGACGCGAGGTCGGTAGGGGGCGATGAGTTCACACAGAACTCTCGCCACGCCCTGAGTGGTCACCGATGGGCGCCTGGGCCCACACCATGTACAAATGTAAGTCCTACCAGCGGACTGAGTGTCGACCTCATCGGCAATGGCGAGTTCGGTCTCGCCGTCGATCAGGTGCTGAATCCGCATAGCGAGGTCACCGCACTTCACGCAGATCGCGTGAAGCTTGTCGATGCGTGTCTTAGCGTCCGATAAGGACTATGATCGC